>JAEEGL011209528.1_pt1 | contig 14931 bp, 16 predicted proteins | sample 9134231 | NCBI WGS metagenome assembly JAEEGL01 (sample SAMN16246548, study PRJNA631951) | gut metagenome | biome: gut microbiome; feature: rumen; material: fiber-attached | host: Bos | place: Iran: Karaj | collected 2018-10
AAGACAAAGAAATTAAAATTCTTGCAAAACTTAAAATTGCCAATCCGTATCAGGAGTGAGGAATGGAGCGTTTGAAGCATAAAAAAACGGCAGTTTTTTTGGCAGGGATTCTTGCCTCACTTGGATTTGCCCCCTGCTATGCGGTTCCTGTTTTTATGGCGGCGCTTTGTTTGTGTTTTGCGCTTTCGGATAAGGCATTGGCATATAAAAAAGCGGCTCTTTCAGGTTATTTATTCGGGTTCGGTTTTTTCAGCGCCGGTTTTTATTGGATTTCAAATGCGCTTTTAATTGATATCGTAACATTCGGGTGGCTCTATCCGATTACTCTTGTCGCTACAGGTGCTTTTTTCGGGTTGTTTTGGATTTTTCCGTTTCTTGTTTGGCATGCGTTTAAGAACAATAATGTTTGGTTTAAGGTTTTGGGCTTTTCTTGCGTTGCCGTTATGTGTGAGTATGTCAGAGGCTTCTTTTTAACAGGCTTTCCATGGAATATGCTCGGGTCAATGTTTGCTTTTTCGGATGTTTTAATTCAAAGTGCATCTGTTGTGGGGACTTATGGCTTGAGTTTTTTGTTGCTTGTTTTAACGGGAGCGATATATGCCGTTTGCAAAGGGTATAAAAAAAGCGGCGGCGCCGTTTTGATTTGTATCTTAGGAATGATGATATCGTTTGGCGCGTGGCGAATCGCTTTTTATGACAGGACAAATTCTGAAATTAAAGTGCGTTTGGTTCAACCGAGTATTGCACAAAGCCTAAAATGGGACGAACAATCTTTAGCGGACAATTTAAATGCTTATATCGATATGAGCCGGCAAAACGGGTTTGATGATGTGAAATTTGTTGTTTGGGGAGAGACGGCAACGCCGTTTAATCCGAAAGATTCGGCTTTTTGGCGCGAAATTATTCGGCGAGCAGTGCCGTCAGGCGGCTATTTGATGACAGGCGTTTTGCGCTATGATGAAAAAAATGATGAACTTTATAATTCACTGTCGGTGATTAATGATCAAGGCGAAACAGTCGGCTTTTATGATAAAAACCATTTGGTTCCGTTTGGCGAATATATTCCTCTTCGGGATTATTTGCCGAAGTGGGTTAGGCCTGTTGCCAATCAGATTGCCGATTTTTCAAGAGGTGAAAAATATAAGCAGATTCAAGTTCGCGGGTTGCCGGTTTTCGGTGCGCTGATTTGTTATGAGGTGATTTTTCCTGATGAGATTATTCATCGAAAAAACAAACCTTCTTTTGTTGTTTTAGTGAGCAACGACGGGTGGTACGGACAAAGCAGCGGGCCTTACCAACATTTGGTCGCGGCTCGGCTTCGCGCCGTTGAGGAAGGTGTTACGATTGTGCGTTCGGCAAACAATGGTATCAGCGCCGTGATTGATCCTTTAGGTCAGATTTTGAAAAAAATTGACTTAAACAAAGTCGGCACAACAGATGTTTATTTGCCAAAAGAACTTACCGTTGCAACGCTTTATGCTTTGATCGGCGGTAAAGGTATACAATATGTTATGTTTTTGATTTTGGCGGCACTCTTTGTTTTGAAAAATAAGCGCAGAATAAACAAATAAGTTTATTGACATCAAAGTATAATCTTTTATATATTAAAACTAATAATTGTAAAAATAAGGACTTGGACTATGGTTTTATCAAAAGAAAAATCTTCACGCGGAAGGCTTGCGGAAGGAGAGCCGAATCCGGTTGATGTGCACGTCGGGAACAGAATTAAATGGCGGCGAAAAGTTTTAAAATTAAGCCAGCAACAACTCGCGGAAAAATTGGGTCTGACGTTTCAGCAGGTTCAAAAATATGAAAAAGGGCTGAACAGAGTCGGTGCGAGCCGGTTGTGGGATATCAGCCGCGTGCTCGGTGTTTCGATGGATTTTTTCTTTGCCGATATGGATGGAAAAGTCAGAGACAAAAGCCCGATGATGCTTATGCATGAGGGTAAGATGTTTTTGAAAGAAAACGGTCCGGAAATGGATCTTGATCCGATGAAAAGAAAAGAAACGTTAGAGCTTGTGAATGCTTATTACAGAATTAATAATCGAAGAATTGCAAAGAATTTATTTGATTTGATTGTGGCCGTTTCAAAATCGAATGTTAATTTAAACGAAGACGACAATACGGAGAAATAAGCCGTGTTTGATGCTTCAATGCCTAAGTTTTTCGGGCGGCGTAAAGGTCGGATTATCAGAAAAGCCAAAAGTTTTTTGCTTGAGCATTTTTTAGAGAATGTGCGAGTTGATGAGAAAGCGGTTTTTGATAAGAAAACAATGTTCGGGACGCCGGTTGATGAAGTGCATTTGGAAATCGGTTTCGGAGACGGCGGACATTTGGCCGAGTTGTCAAAGAGAAAGAAAAATATCGGATTTATTGGTGTCGAGGTTTTTCAAAACGGCGTTGCAAATTTGCTCTCGCTGATGACAGGTGTTAAAGAAGCTGCAGCAACAACGGGCGATATTAAGCTTTTAGATGAGCGGGCAGATAATGTGCGAATTTATGACAACGATGTTCGGCTGTTGTTTCAAGCTATTCCTGACGGTTTTATTGATAAAATTTATTTGCTTTTTCCGGATCCGTGGCCGAAAAAACGCCACGCGGACAGGCGGTTTATTCATCCCGATAATTTAAAAGAACTGGCGCGAATCTTAAAAAACGGCGGGATTTTGCAGATTGCAACCGACCACCCGATTTATAAACGCCACGTTTTGCGTGTTATGCACGAATGTAAAGATTTTATTTGGACCGCCAAAACCTTTGATGATTGGCGCAGAGAGCCTGAAGACTGGGTTGAAACAAAGTATCAGCGAAAAGCCTTGAGGGAAGGTCGGCGACCGGTGTTTTTTGAATATAAAAAAAACTGCGTATAGCTGGTGTCTAATACAGAAGCACTTTTTCAAGCTAAGTCATGTACCAAAATGGACACTCTCGGTTATTAATATTCCGGATAGGTGGAGATGGTCGGGTCGATATTTGGCGTCGTGATTGTTTTAATGTCTTTTAAGGGGAAAGACTGAACGTCATAAATTCGGTTGCCGCCCTCGTAAAGTGTGTTTTCAATTTGATTTTGCTCGGCTTGAGGCGAGATTGAAAACGGTTTCGGGTTTTGCTCGGAAATTTGATGAATTTCTTTAGGCAGGGCTTCTTTTAATGTTTCGGGAATCGGCTCTTTTTGCGGTTTTTGGGGCTCAGGTTCAATGATTTCAACGGGAACAGCTTTAGGCTCTTGAAAAGAAAAAGTTGCTTCAACGGGCTTGCCGGACGGGGTTTGAGCCTTGCCGAAAATTGTTACTTCGGCAGCTTGAGCAATGTTTAAAAAGACAAAGAAGGCAAGCAATATTTTTATCATTTTGTTTTATCCGTGAAGTGTATATATATCTTGTTTTTTCTTTTTCAATAAATATGGCATCGTGAAATAATATGTAACATAATTTTAAGAGATTTGCGGGGCGGAATATGATATATATTCGGCAGTTTTGAACTAAAAAAGGAATGAAAATGAGTGATTTGGTTAAAGTTGCCGTTATCGGCGCCGGTATGATGGGTAAAAACCATTTAAAAACATACAAAACATTGCCGGGTGTTGAGCTCGTCGGTGTATATGATATTTTTGAAGATGCCGCTAAGGCAGCCGCTGAAATGTTTGGTATTAAGGCTTTTTCAAGTTTGGAAGAAGTTGCGCAAAATGTTGATGCGGTCAGTGTTGTAACAACATCTGTAACGCATGCTGATGTCGGTGAGTTTTTCTTAAAACGCGGTATTCACTGTTTGATTGAAAAACCTTTGGCAACAGCGGAAGATGAATGTATGCGTCTGATTAATGCGGCAAAGAAAAACAATGTAACACTTCTTGTCGGGCATATCGAACGCTTTAATCCGGCCGTTGAGCAGCTTTCTAAAATTTTGAGCGATACGTCAAAAATCCGTTCGCTGACGGCACAGCGTATGTCGGCTGCAAGCGGACGTATTACCGATGTGGACGTTGCGATGGATTTGATGATTCACGATGTTGAAGTTGTTCAATCGCTTGTTCAATCAAGAGTTGTGAATGTTGAAGCAATGAGTGTTAAAACAAAAGATAAGCCGGAAGGCAAAGATTATATTTCGGCATTGCTCCAATTTGAAAACGGCGTTACGGCAAACTTGACGGCAAGCCGTATTACGCAATCGCGCGTCAGAACATTAACGGTTACGACCGATGAAAACTATATTGATATGGACTTTATTAATCAGAGCATTAACGTTTGTACGCAGTCGCGTTCACCTTATATGAACAAAGACGAAATTCCTTCATGGATGAACTATGGTTTGAAGGGATGCGAGGAGCATTTGTTTATTCCGACGGCGCAACCGCTTTTTGCCGAGCAAAGCCATTTTGTGAACTGCGTTTTAGGCAAAGAGACACCGCGAATTACAGGTGAGAAAGCATTGGAGGCATTGCGCGTTGTTTGGGAAATTGAGCGCAAGCTCGGTTTGTTACAATCTTCTGCTTCGATGCTCAAAGCAGTGTAGTGTTTCTTTGGTTTTTGAAGAAAAGACTTGGGGTCTTGACCTCAAGTCTTTTTTCGGTTATGGTGTGCCGTTGAAGGAACAATAAAATATGACGCGCTATAAGATAACAATTGAGTATGACGGCACAAATTTAGTCGGCTGGCAAAAACAAGATGATGGTGAAAGCGTTCAGGGGTATCTTGAGCGTGCGCTTTTGGGTTTTTGCGGGCAAAATGTGGAGATTTTTGCGGCGGGGCGGACTGATGCAGGAGTGCACGCGCTCGGGCAGGTTGCGCATTTTGATTTAGAAACGACTATGGATTTATATCATTTGCGCGAGGCTTTTAATGCACATTTAAGAGAGATGCAGGCACCTGTCGCCGTTGTTGAAATTGAAGTTGTCAATGATGATTTTCATGCAAGATTTTCGGCCAAAAAAAGAAGTTATATTTATCGGCTTTTAAACAGGCGTGCGCGCTCTGTTTTGTTAGAGCACAGGGTTTGGCATGTGAACTTTCCTTTAGATGTTGAAAAAATGAGAGAAGGGGCAAAATATTTGCTCGGACATCATGATTTCAGTGCTTTCAGAGGAGCAGGGTGTCAGGCAAAGTCGCCGATGAAAACACTTGATAAATTGGAGATTGTTCAAAACGGTGATGAAATAGATTTTATTGTTGAGGCAAAATCGTTTTTATATCATCAGGTGCGCAATATGGTCGGCACGCTTAAAATGGTGGGCGACGGGCATTTGAAGCCGGAAGATGTGAAAAAAATTTTAGAGGGCAAAAAAAGAGCCGATGCAGGAGTAACCGCGCCGGCTGAAGGATTGTATCTTAACAGAATAGAATATTAAGCTTGAAGATTTTCGGTCTTTTTCTTTACGTTGATTTTTTTGTATTTTTGTTTTTCTTCCTTTGATTTCGGGATGGTGATGCTTAAAACACCGTTTTCGTAGGTTGCATCAGCCATGTTGTAGTCTAAATCAAGAGGGAGAGGAATTGTTCGCTTGAACATGCCGTAGGAAATTTCGGAAAAGTAGCTGTTTGAGGCGCTTTGTTCTTTTCGATGTTCCTTTTGACCGGAAATTGTGAGATAACCGTCGTCTGAAATTTTAAGATCGATTTTATCTTCGCTGATTCCCGGAATTTCGGCTGTTACCATAACAGAATTTTTTTCATCCGTTATATCGATTTTGGGCTGCAGGCTATCGACCGAACTGCCGCCGAAATCGAAAAAATAATTCCAAAGACTGCGTAAATCGTGAGTTTGATTTGCAGGTTGGAGGGAATGTGTTTCAAGCTCTTTTGAGCGGGTCATGTCATGCATCAGGCATTCTCCTTTTTTAGTAATCCCATTCTTCTTTGATTTCGACAACTTCTTCATCAACGGGTTTTGTTTTATGAGAGCAACCGCATCCGCAAGCAGATTTGTGAGAAGATGTGGAAGAATTTTCATCAGAGGCGGAATGTTCGGAACTGGTTTGGCTTTTGGTTTCGTTTTCATCCATGTGATAACCTTTCGATGCATGAAGGTTCGAATCGGTTGTGTGATGAGATTTAAAAATATTCATTTCATTCTCCTTTGTTAAAATGTTAAAACAAGTGTGTTCGTTGTATCAGCAATTTTGTTTTGCGTTTATGAGATAAGTGTTTTAAGAGAAAATTGAAGATAAACTTTTGGAGAATAAAAAAAACACCACAAGGGTGTTTTTTGATTGGCGGATAGAGTGAGATTCGAACTCACGGTACCCTTTGACAGGTACACACGATTTCCAATCGTGCGCCTTCGACCACTCGGCCATCTATCCAATATGAATCGTTCTTTAATGTATTTTTTTTGATGGCGCAAGTGTTTTTTTTTATTTTTATATTTTTAAATGCCAATTTTGGATTTTGTTTTTTAGGGTGCGGGTGGTTTTATGGGCGTAATATTTAAGACCGAATCCTTGAAACGAATCGTCGGACTTTAGGTGATTTTTGATTAATGAGGCATCGTAACCCGTTTCATTTTCAATGCGCGAATCGATATAAAGAATCGGTTCTTTTAAATTGTGTTCGGGCTCTTTTAGGCTGTTTATGCGGATAAAAGGCATTCTGTTTGTTCTAAATAAACGGATGGGATAAGCCAATTGATCTTCTTTTTTGTAGTTTTTGATGTAGCTGTTTCCGGTAAAGCCAAGTTCGGTTAAAAACGGGGTTAAGATGCTTTCGTATGTTTTTCGGTTTGAGGTCGGGATGATTTCTTTCCAAAATTCATGAAATTTGGGGTGTTTTAAAATATCGTTTTTAAAAACCATAAAATAGCTGTCAAGGTGATAATTGCTGTTGTAATTTTCGGTTAAACCCCAAAAGTCGTAATCACGCAGGTCCATATAATCAAAAATGTCTTGCATGTTGCTCATCGGGCCGTAGATGCTGTCGTTGCAGATAATCATTTCATCATAGGTCATGATTTTTTCCCAGCCGATATGATTGATCAGAATTTGCCACGAACCAAAGTCATAAGTGCGGTGCGGAACACTTGCGGCAAATTTAACAAACGGGCGGATTTTGCTGAGCTGAATGTCCGAAAATTTACCGTCGGCGAGGTAGTAAACATCACTTAGTTTTGAAAGTTTGCGTGCTAAATAGAGCACATAATCCTGCATGGTGTTTTTTCTATCGAAACCGGCAAGCAAGCAAATTCTTTTTTTCATTTTTTTCTCCTGTTATGCTGTTTATGCAATATAGGAGTGCTTTAGGCAATTTAAACGGAAGCAGGTAAAATTATTTGACTTTTTTATAAAACAACGTATACTTGAGGCGAAATGAAAAACATGTTTGAAAATTTTAATCATAAAAATCGGCATTGTCAGATCCTCAAAAGCAATCATGCGGGAATAACCGAAGATGAACTTAAAATACCGATTATCAAAATAGCCATATAAAATTAATTGTTAAAGGATAAGTTCGTATGAAATATAATACGCAAAACGAATTAAAAGCAGCTTTGAGACAGGCGGCAAAAGGAGCCGAGCGAGCAGCAATTTTATATGAGGGTGAAAATAGAAAGCTTATTCAAAGCAGTGGTGCTAACGTTACACTCTATGGCGGTGAAGTCAAAAGAGCGGAAAGCGTTAAAGAACAGCTTGAAGATATCAGTGTTCTTTTAATTGAACGTTTAAATGCCAGAACAGGTGTGCGAGACGGTATCGGGGCGTTAGGCGGATTGTCGGAAAGAACAACACCGCTTGCTTTTGCAAAACTTTCAGAGCAAGAACGCGAGGGTTTGATCGGTCTTAAAGATGATATTGTTATGGAAAAAGGAAAAGCCGTTTTAACAACGGATATTGATGTTATTCGTGTTAACAATGTGAAGCGTGAAATGAGAGAAGAACTTGGCGATTTAGGGCTTTCTTCTCAAGGAATCGATTTTGGCAAAATGAAATTGATTGAGATGGAAGGCGTCAAAGATGATAATTTTTTAATTAATATCTGGAGCGGTGAAGGCGACGTTTGGGCGATTAACCCTTATTGCCATGTGTTAAAAGTTGAAGACGAAATCCTTGAAAATTTGGTGAGTGCCGATCAGAAAAAACAGGAACATTCGGAAGTAAACAATTTGAGAAAAATGCCGTTGTTTGAGGCTTTAAAACATTATGGTGAACGTGGCGGCAAAGTTCAGATGAATGACGGGCGAAACGCCGAAAATGATTATCGATATGTTCATGAGTGGCTTGCAATGTGGGGACTCGCTTCAGAGGTTTTGGGACACGATGATGAAAAAATGCTCAAATTAATGGAAGAAGTTCAAAAAGAAACACCTTGGAAAATTAATTTTCGAAGTGCGGCCGAGAAAATGGGCAAAGATATTTATTTTATAGCGGATGTTTTAAAAATTAAGCCTGAGACAATTGAAAAGATGCAAAAAATTCAATCACGTACGGATTTTTATATAGAAAAAACCGACGGTCGTATATAGAATTTAAAAAATCAGATATCTTGCTATCTTGAGAGCTTGTTAAGCCAAGCATTGATTTTGTTTGAAACTTGTTCGTTATAGGAGCTGTCCATATTGTTGAAACTTTCGGAATGCAAAATATTTGCATTTTTGGAAGTTCTAGCAAAGTCTTCAAAAAACTTTCCGTAGTTGCTGCCTTGAGTCGAAAAGACGGAAACATGTGCACCTTTGAAATCTGTTTCTTTCAAAAATGAAAACAGTGCCGGTGCCATTGTATACCACCAAACAGGGCCGCCGACAAAAATTGTGTCATAATCTGCCATATTCGGCGTGAAGGTTTTTTGAAGTTCCGGGTAAGCTTTTGTTGAAAGTTCTTTTTTGCTTTCGATGTAAACTGCGGGAGATTTATATTCTTTAACAGTTTTAATTTCAAATATATCGGCATTCGTTTTGTCGGCAATTTGAAGAGCAATATCTTTGGTGTGACCGGTTAAAGAGTAATAAACGACCAAAACTTTTCCCAAATCTGCCGTTAAAGGAATTTCTTTGCGAAAGGCGTCCATTTCGTTTTTGTTTTTTTCTTTGACCTGGTTGAGATGATATGCTGTTGTGCCGCTTGCAATAATGGTGATGATGACAATAAGGTAAAAAATGATTTTAAACATGGTTTTTTCTCCGTAATTTTTTATTATATATAAAAATTAAAATTTGGTGATGTCAAGATGAAAGGAAAAATAAAGATGAAAGTTTTATTCGTGAACGCTTGTTTAAGGGACGAATCGAGGACAAAGATTTTGGCTGATTATTTGCTTGATAAGATCAAAGGAGATGTTGAAGAAATTAATTTAGGCAAAGATTATCCGAAGCCTTTTGATAAGAAACTTTTGGAAAAAAGACAAGATTTAATCAAAAAAAGCAAATTTGATGATGAGATGTTTTTATATGCGCAAAAATTTGCCGCGGCTGATGTGATTGTTGTCGGGGCGCCGCTTTGGGATTTGTCTTTTCCGGCAGTTTTTAAGACTTTTATCGAACATGTTAATGTGAACGGAGTTGTTTTTAAATATACAAATAAAGGGATTGAGACGATGTGCAAAGTATCAAAGCTTTATTATGTAACGACGATGGGCGGGTATCATTCGACAGACTACGGTTTCGGGTATGTTCAAGAGCTTTGCGATGTTTTGTATGGTATTAAAGACGTTAAGCTGATTAAGGTCGAGGGTCTTGATGTTATCGGCAACGATGTCCGTGCTATTTTAGAAAAGGCTAAAAGAGAGATTGACGAGCTGTTGGGATAAGTTTGCTCTTTGGTTTGATTTTACGTTTTTTGTGAAATAACATATTTGTTGTGTTTGAAAATCTGGGGGCAAATATGAAAAAGGTTTTGATTGTATCAAGCAGTTTGCGTGGTGGCAGTAACTCCGAGATTTTAGCGCATGAGGCTGAAAGAGGGGCTATTGATGCGGGAAATGAGGTCGAATTTGTTAATCTTAAGGGTAAAGATATAAAATTTTGTATCGGGTGTTACGGGTGCCAGGAAACGTATAAATGTGTGTTGAAAGACGATATGGCGGATTTGATCGGCAAGGTGCAAAATGCTGATGTTATTATTTTTGCAACACCTATCTACTATTACGGGATGAGCGGACAGCTGAAAACGTTTTTAGACCGTTGCAATCCGCTTTATTTGCAGAAAAATAAGTTTAAGGATATCTATTTAATCACATCCTCCTTTGATCATTCCGAAAATGCCGCGGATATTGCAATCACGGGGCTTAAAGGGTGGATTTCGTGTTTTACGCAGTCTCGTTTTGCGGGAAATGTTGTCGGTGGCGGCGTCGATGAACCTAAGGCCGCGGAAAATCGCGAAGATTTATTACAAAAGGCTTATGAATTAGGCAAACAAATCAGCTAAAGGCTTCGTTGGTATTTTTTATATTGCTCGTAACGCAAGTGTATTTCGTCCATTGTTTGACGACGCTCTTTGACATCTGTAAAGTTATGCTTTTTATGATAAGCTTCCATTTCGCTTAAATTTACATGAACGCCATATTTGAGACACCATGCTTTTATGCCTTTTCCCCAAGGGTTGTTGCCGGGGTTGGTAAACACTAAACCGAGTTTGTCGGGACCGTAGAAGTCTATGTCTTTGACACCGACCTTTTTTAAAATCATTGCGACGTTACGTGCACAGTTGTTTGTGAACAAATCATATTTTTTTCGTGCGTATTTGATGTTGTGTTTTTCCATTTCTCGTTTGAGCTTTTTGGCATCAATACCTAAAGCACTCGGATAAATGAAATAATATTGCGATTTTTCCATATATTTCGGATATAAAGGATCGGTGTGTATGGACGGAATCAGGCGATTGACAACAATGTCTTGATATTGCATGCAAACATGACCGATTAACGCGGGACCTTCTATCGGCACAATGGCAATTACAATCGGGTCTTCGGCCAATAAATCAAGCTTTCCGTCTTTGTCGCGCGGAATACGGTCGGCAACATTGTCGTTGCCACGCAGAACGACACCATCACGCTCGAATTCTTCTTGGACGGAACAGGATTGTTCAACATTATAACGTGTGCCTTTGTATATGAAATCATTGTTTCGTTTTAAGGAAGATTGCCTTGCCTTTTTGCATTTTTGACGGCGCTCATCAATATTGGGGCTTTGAATTTTTTCAATGATTTTGCGACGAGCGGTCTCTTTGGCCTCTTGAAGGGTGTCAGCTTCAATTTTCGGAACACCGCGATGATAAGGATTTAAGGAGGAATGACGAAAACGACTAAACAATTTGGAAGATTTTATTTTCATCCAAATCTTTTTGATAAAAGGGAAAGCCTTTCGTTCCCATTCCATCGGGTCGCGGTAGGGCATTATGTTTTACTCCAAACTTGTTTGTATCAATTATATCAAAAAAGGGGAAAAGATGTCAAATAAATAATCTTTTTTGACAAAAAACTTGATTTGGCTTTAATTTTATGATAAGATTTTTAGTATAAGATTGTCTTATATCTTGTAAGGGAATCGGTTATGGACAAAGAAAAACTGAAACAAAGGGCGAAAGAAGATTTTTCTCGCATTTACGGGAATGCGAAGGCAAAGCTTGATTCAATCGATTGGAAAGAGAAAAGAAAAAGGATTCAAGCTTTTTTCAAAAAAACGGGTAAAGCTCTTTATAAACAATTTATGAAGTTGCCGAAAAGAGTTCGGCGTGATGTGATGATTGCGATTTTGCTTGCCGGTTCGGCAGGGGTGTTGAAGGTTGCGTATGATGTTAAAAAGGTTGTGGATGTTCATAAGCAAAAAGTTGAGCAAGAACGTCAACAGAGACTTTTTAAGGATAAATTGGAGCAAAAATATCAGATTACCGACAAGGCGAGTTTTCAAAAGCTTTATGAAGATGCGTTGCCGTTGATCCAAGTTTCAATGCTTCCGACGGAATGTTTGATTTTGGATCCGTATTCGGATAATGGCAAAGCGGTGAGTAATACAATCGGGCTTGGCAGTTATTGGTACCCTAAAAACGGTAACCCGAAAAGCTCAGAATGGATTTATGCTTCACAACATTTTGAAGAGCAAGGGGCGCATAGGATTGCTGCCGAATTGGCATTTGACCTGGCAGATGGTTGGTATCGATATAGAGAAGCCGGCAGGGTGTTTAAGAATATGTATGAGATGCTTGAAGGGACAGAGCTTAATGTTCACGAATTTGCGGCAATTGCAACGGTGATGTATAACAGTGAAAAGAGCGGCCTGTCTTTATGCACGTTTGTGCAAGAAAATTATAAAGATCCAATAAAATGCGCACAGAAAATTGTTAGTCTTCATGCTAATTCCAAGAAATTTAAGGGCCTTCCCAAACGACATTTACATGAAGCCTATTTATATTTGAATTATGACAACTACACGGATAAAATGTATGACTTTTTTGTGAGAACAGGGAAAAATTCAAGAGGAAAATTTTATGCGCAAACATCTGTAACACAGCTTTCAGATGAAGATACAAAAGCAGGAATTGAGGCGGTTTTATCGGGGGATGAGAGCAAGATTATTGAAGAACAGCAAAAAATTTCAAGCTATATTTGCAAAGGCGGACAAACAGTTCGAGAGATTATACATGAAAATGTGATAAACGAAAATTATTCGATTTCGCTTCTTGCTTTTCTTTCGCCTGAGAACAGAGATATTTCTTTGGAAAGTGCAATTAATCTTTCGAATGCATCAATGGCAGAACAGCAATATAAGGACGCGTTAGCAATATATGAAAAAGCATTAGACCTTGAAAAGAAAGGCAAAAAAGAAAAATCGCAAAAGGAATTTGCCAAAGCGTTGAAAGGATTTGAGGCCATTATTGAAGGAGGGCATCAGGGCGCAGATTTGCACAATGATATAGCTATTACGTGTTATCATTTGGGAGACTATGAGCGGTGTATTGAAGAAAGTAAGTTGGTTTTGAAAAGCGGTGAAACGGATCTTTATGATGCTGCTCATTTTAATATGGGGATTGCTACTAAAAAACTTAAAAATAATGCATCTTTCGGAAATGCGAATCAGGAAACGGGCGCTTCATCGGAAATAGAGCAATATCAGAAAGCGGTTGAAACATATGACAATGCTTTAGATCTTGAATTGAAGGGTAAAAAAGATAAATCACAAAAAGAATTTGCCAAGGCTTTGGAAGGGTTTGAGGCTATTGTTAAAAACGGATATGAAGGCGCGGATTTGCACAATGATATAGCTATTACATGTTATCATTTGGGAGATTATGAGCGATGTATTGAAGAAAGTAAGTTGGTTTTGAAAAGCGGTGAAACGGATTGTTATGCGACGGCTAATTTTAATGCGGCTATTGCTTATGAAAAGCTTGGGAATTTTGACGGGGCTCTCAGAAATTATGAGGCATATGGAAAGAACGGCGGAGATTCGACACGTTTTCAACATAGAATTAATGATTTAAAAGTTTTGAAAGCTCAAGTAAGTTCAGCCGGAATTTCTAGGTAGTATTGTAATGAGGGAGTGGTGTTGTGAACAGTGAAGAAATAAGAAAAAGAATTTTAGAAAATTCGCAAAGGCTTGAGGCTCCATTATTGCAAAAGGCTAAAAAAGTGCCGTGGAGAAAGAAAGTTCACGTTACGCGAGATTTTTTTAAAAAAAGGAATCGACAATTTTATTGGCGTTATAAAAAATTACCTAAAGCGGTTAGAAGAGTGTTGCTTTTGGGGATTATTGTTGCAGGTGTCGGAAAAGGGGCGCCGTATTTGGCAGAAATATTGCGTGAAAGAGCTGCTTATAGTCAGGTGCAGGATTGTGAAAATTTAAGAAATCAAGAAATTCAGAGCGTTGACCAATATAATGATCAGATTAAAAATGAACTTCAAAAAAGGTATGTGATTTCAGACAGAGAAAGTTTTGATAAATTGTATCAAGCGTCGTTACCTTTGATTCAATTGTCGTTGTTTTCAGTTGAATGCTGTGCATTTGAGCCATATTCTGTTAAAGGAAATTCTGTTTTAGATACGGGAAATATCGGGTTGTGTTATTATCCGATAGATGGTAATCCGGATAATTCCAAATGGATAAAACTTTCATCGTATGTCGCCAAAAACGGTGTATTTAGAGATGATATGAAAAAAAGTTTTCGTCTGACAGACAGTTGGTTTACGCGTTTAGAAGAAGGTGCGGTTTGTAAAGAAATGTATTCGTTGTTGAAAGGGGCAGAATTGACACCGCATGAGTTCGCAAGTATTTGTGCGGAACGTTATGCGAGCAAAGCTTGCGGCAGAAGTTTATGTAAGTTTGTAAGAGAAAATTATAAGAATCCGGTGAAATGTGCGCAGAAATTTCTTTCCTATACGGCTTCAGAGAGTTTTCCGGGACTTAATAAAAGGCGTTTGATGGAAGCGTTGTTATATTTGAATGAAGGCAATTTTGCGTCGCAGATGTATGGGTTTACGACACAGAAAGTTAAGCTGAAACATGGCGGCGATGCTTATACGGGACCTGTAAATGATATGAAACAGGGAGATGTATCGAGGCTTTGGCGGGCCGTAGCTTCGGGAAATATTGATTTGATTTTGGCAGAGCAAAATAAAGTTGTAGAAAAGATTTCAAGCGGAGGTCAAACAATTTATGATGCTATTTGTCTTGAAATTAATGATGAAGAGTTTCGAGATAATGTATTAAAGTATTGTTTTAAGGAAGAAAAAGAGATTGGTCTGGAAGATGCAATTGAGCTTGCAGCAATAGAAACGGCCTCATTGAATATGAAGCCTACGAAAAAAAGAGTTGCTTTAAATATGTTGATATCTTCAATTAGAAATCGTTCGAATGCTAACTGATAAATTAAAAAAAAGTGCTTGACAAGCTTTGATTAAGGGCGTATATAAAGCTCACTTTATTTATCGCGGGGTAGAGCAGCCCGGTAGCTCGTCAGGCTCATAACCTGAAGGTCGTTGGTTCAAATCCTTCCCCCGCAACCAATAAAAT
>JAEEGL014016163.1_pt1 | contig 14931 bp, 11 predicted proteins | sample 9134231 | NCBI WGS metagenome assembly JAEEGL01 (sample SAMN16246548, study PRJNA631951) | gut metagenome | biome: gut microbiome; feature: rumen; material: fiber-attached | host: Bos | place: Iran: Karaj | collected 2018-10
CCGAATCCTATGGCAGGAGTGTCTTTTCCGAATTCTTTGACGAGATTATCATATCTTCCGCCCTTCATAACGGCATCGCCGAATCCGAAAGTATAAGCCCTGAAAAGTACACCTGTATAATAGTTGAATTTGTTCAGAAGACCCAGATCTATGGAAATATGATCGGATACGTTTTCTTTTTCAAGTATCTCAACTGTCTTTATGAGCCTGTCGACCGCATCGATACACTTTTTGTTGGATATCTTCTTTTGAAGATCGTAAAGCGAAGATTTGGTCGTATAATCATCCGAAATGTGGACGATAAGGTCGGTGATATCCTTATCGACATCGAGGCTTTTTAGCATTTCTTCGGCCTTGTAATAGCTTCTTGAAGCCACGAGATGACGAAGCTTGTCCTCGTCAGTACTGGATATACCGAGATCTTCGAACAGTCCTTTAAAGAAATTGCAGTTTCCGACGGAAACAATGAAGTCATCCAACCCTGCCGCTTTCATACAGTTTATGACAAGGCTTATCATTGCGGCGTCGGCCTCACAGGAATCATCGTTATACAGTTCCGCACCTATCTGCGTGCACTCCTTTAAACGTCCGTTCAGATCTCCGACGTTAACGAACGTATTTCCGCTGTAACAAAGCTTTACGGGGCCTTTTTCATCCGAGTAAAGTTTCGAAAAAGCCCTGGCCATGGAAGGCGTAAAGTCAGGACGCAGTACAAGAGTATTGCCCTGCTTGTCATAGAACTTATACAGCTCTTTGGACGGGGTCATCCCTATATTGTTTGCAAACAGATCGAAGTATTCAAAAGACGGGGTCTGCATGCGCATATACCCTTTGTCTTCGATGACTTTCATAAGTCTGTTTCCGATCTCCAGTTGTTTTTTCAGATCTTTGGGGGTTATATCCCTTACTCCTTCCGGAGTGTGAATAAGTTCAGCCATAATGTCCTCGCTTTAATGCGTTAAATTGCTAATTCGCTACCTTGCTACCACGTGAAATTATAAAGTAACATCTATCTTAATGTCAAATCCTTTTTTATACCGTCAAGATACGGTACAAATAGGCCGTCATGCCCTTTCAAGTCAAATCCGTCCTCGAGCTCGTCTATACGAAAGCTCTTTCGGCCGCCTCCGACCATCCTGTCCCAGAAACGTCTGAGGTGTTCATATCTCATATAATGGAACCTGTCCAAATGCGAGTAGAATATGATTATAAAACTGACACCGCCCTGGCGTTCATATTCTTCCATAAAGTTTATCTGATGCTCATGAATATTTGCCAGAGCAAATGTATCTTTCGCACATTCCTTTGCGTCAAAACATATCGGGATTCCCTGTACCGCTCCGATATAGTCGACCGTACTCTTCTGGTCAAAATACGCAAGAGTTATCTGGCTGTGATCGGCATTCATCTTTATCGGCGTGATCGGCGTCGGGATCTTTTGAACCATACACAAACCATGCTCTATATAAAGTTCATTTGTCCTGTTTATCAGGTCCTCGAGAGTAGAACCGCGAAGCCCTCTGGATGTCCATGTCATAACATTACCTTTTGCATTACTTCGGGAGCGCTTATCTCATAAGTATTTCCCGAAACGCTTTCAAGCTCGAAATTATCCGGAAATATCATCTTATAACAGACAAGAAGCTGAGAATCAACACCGAATTTACTCCGATAACGATCATTTATCTTAGGATCACCGTATTTTTCATCACCGACAAGAGCATGTCCCGTATAAGCCATATGTGCTCTTATCTGATGTGTCTTGCCCGTTATCAGTTTTATATCAAGCAGTGTAAGTGTCCCGTTAGATGCGATAGGATGCACTATTGTCTTTACAAATGCACCGTCTTTGTCATCTTCATCCGTTATCCGCACCGTATTGGACTCCTCGTCCTTTACAAGCTTCCCGGTCAGTTCCATATCATCTTCGACTACACCGCTTACAACACACTTGTAGAATTTTTGAAGGGTATGTTCATGTATGGCATTTCCGACGGATCTTGCTCCTTTATATGTTTTTGCGAATATAACAAGACCCGAAGTGTTTCTGTCAAGGCGGTTACAGATCGAAGGCGTAAATGACAGGGACATATCACTGTCTTCTTTGGAGCTTCTGACATATGACAGGCATATCTCATTAAGCGAGACATCGTCGGCGGATGATTTTTGCGAAAGCATTCCGGAAGGTTTATTTACGATGATGATATCGTCGTCTTCGTAAACTATCGGTGGCATAAGGGATGTTAGGCCCTCACAAAGGGCGCCCTTTTGTGAAAACTTTTCGAATGTTTCATCCGAGAAAAAGAATTTTATGCTGTCGCCTTCGGAGAGTATCTCACTTCCGCCCGCTTTTGATCCGTTCAGGACGATATTCTTTTTGCGGAGCATCTTATATGCAAATGAATGAGGAGCACCTGACAGTATGTTAAAAACATATTTGTCCAATCTCCTGCCCGCATCGTCGGCTCCGATAATGAATTCCTTCATAAAGACACCGCTTTTATCGTATTTAAGAGGGCATATGCACTGCTGTCATCTTCCTGCGAAAATTTATCGTAAAGGTCCCGGCATCTGTTGGCAAATGATCTCTCATCATCAAAAATCATGACGGTTGCTTTATGACCGGCATTTTTCATTACATTTTCCAGATGCCCTTTAATCTCTTTTGCATCGTTTCCGGACAGCGTATATCCGATGACATTACCTGCCATTACGCTTATGACGGGTACATAAAACGAACGGCTGCTCGTTGTGAGAATGTTTTCAAATAAGGTCGGTATTCCTTTTGTATATCCGTTGTATCTGTTGTAGTCTTCCGCCGATAGCGATCTGAATCTCGCAAGCATAATGACTCCTACAAGAGATTTGCATGCGGGAAGGAGCGCAAGAACGGCTAGTACCGACCACAAACTTTTGCGCGTATGGAGTGTCAGAAGGCCGATAAAGAAAATCCCAAGTGCCATGGCAAAAAGAATGAGTGTCTTTATGATCTCAAATATAAGCTGTTTTTTTATATAGCAATATGTTCCTTTAAGATCGCGATTTATGTATTTCATCTGTAAATCCATCCTTTTTCATACAGATTCTTGAATCTGGTCCCGTCGTATAATGCAAACCCGAGAGGATGATCTTCAACGCATACAAGAACGTGACTTTCAGGCTTGATGTCAGAGTCGATAACAAGGGTTTCGCCTTTAAGGTATTTGATGACCATGGGATCTTCCGGGTCAAACGTTATCCTGTATTTATAATCCTGTGCTTTTAAATAAAGTGCCAATGCGGTATGAGGCGTGAACCTGCCATGTTTATTCACCGTTCCCACGCATGTCCCGGTGCGTGCATAACGTATATCGGGCTCGTACAGCCCCAAGAGCTCATCGTTTATCATCAGGATATGCCCGTCCGAAGATATAAGGAACTGCGAATTCTTAAAGCTGTCAAGAAATCCGTTCTCAAAACCTTTTGCAAACTCCGTAACCGAAGCCGGAAGATCTTTACAGTCCCCAAGCCGGGCATACACTTCTCTTTTGGGTGTTCCCTTTTTTCCGTCCTTTTTGATCAATGCCATAAAATGGCCTTCACCGCGAAAACGTTGCGGCAGAGCATGTACGCATCCCCTTATCCGCTCATCATTCAAATATATATCATACGGTCCCGTAAGCCCGTTTTCTTTTGCTATATCGCATACATGAAGATCGTCGTGAGATTCAAGAAACGAAAGTACTACCTGTTCATCTTCCACATCCGAGTATGTACATGTGGAATATAATATGTATCCGCCGCCTGCCAAAAGTGTGTATGCGCTTTCAAGTATCTGCAGCTGAACATCCTTATAGGAGTCGGGCCCCTTTTTTTCATACGATCTTATAAGAGAAGGATCTTTTCTGAACATCCCCTCGCCCGAACACGGGGCATCAACCAATATTCTGTCAAAACATCCCGCATAATGATCAGCGAGTTTGTTTGGATCCTCACAAGTGACGAGAAAGTTACCCGTCCCGAAAAGCTCAAGGTTCTTTACAAGAGGGATGGTTCTCGAAAAACTGATATCGTTTGATACAAGCGCACGGTAAGGCCGCGTGGATATACCCGTTGATTTTCCTCCGGGAGCCGCACACAGATCGAGAACGACGCAATTCTCATCAAGCGGTATCGTAACGGCGGGAAGCATCGCCGAAGGCTCCTGTATATAGTAAAGTCCTGCATAATAATACGGATGTTTGGACCAAGCATCCGTATCATTTATGTAATAACCGTTATCGATAAATGGGATCTTTTCAATTGCAAAAGGAGCTTTTTGCTCAAAATCGGCCACAGATATCTTTGATGTGTTGATCCTGATACCGCTTTTGCTTCCCTCATCAAATGTGGCGATGAACCGATCGTATTCATCACCGAGAAGCTGCCTCATGGAATCTGTAAAAATCTTTGGCAGATTCATATCACATACTCTTTAATATCTCGATGAGATATTCATATACACGCTGTGTACTAGATATGGAAAGATGTTCTTTCGGTGTATGGATGTTTGCGATATTCGGGCCGATGGACATTATATCCACTCCTTCGATCTTTTTGAAGAAAACACCGCACTCAAGTCCGGCATGGAATCCCCTGAGCTTTGGATTTTTACCGAAAAGGCGCTGGTAAATGTCAAAAGCCTTGTCACGAAGAGGCGAATCATCCTCATATTCCCATGCAGGATAATCGTATTCTTCGGTGTATGTACCGCCGATCGTCTCAATAAGGTACTCTATCTTGTCGGCAAGTGCATCCTTTTCAGATTCGGCAAGGCTGCGCATGTTTACGATCAGTGAGAATTCTTTGTCCGTAAGTTTCATGATCCCCGAATTAAGTGAAGTCCTGACAAGTCCGTCATTTTTGCGGCTCATCTTTATAATGCCGTCGGGGATCGTATTGAGAAGGAAACCTATCCTCCTTTTGGACTCGGGATCGAGGCACATCTGAGTATCCTCGCCTTTGTTCTCGGCATATATCATCATATTTTCTTCGACACCTTCAAACTCGTTGCATATAATCTTTGAATACTTTTCAACAATGTTTTCCAGCGTGTCCACATATTCGGGATCTATTATTATCTCAGCCTTTGCTTCACGCGGAATGGCCGTATCATTAAGGCCTCCGCCTATATATTTGAGCGAGAACGGCATATTCTTTGTTATCGTGTGCAGCATGCGTCCGAGCAAAAGATTGGCATTTCCTCTTCCTTTATCGATCTCCATGCCGGAATGCCCTCCGCAAAGTCCGCATATTATGATGTCATAACTTATGCCGGATACTTTGATGTATTCAACGGGAAGCGTGCATTTGACCCTTTTACCTCCTGCACTGCATGTAAGAATCTCTCCTTCGACTTCATGGTCAATATTGATAAGCGCTTTTCCGCGAAGGGATGATGTATCATATCCGATCGCTCCTTTCATACCGTCTTCTTCGTCAACGGTAAACAGAGCTTCTATGGGAGGCAGATCATTTGTGTCATCATCAAGAATGGCCAGCATGTATGCCACTGCTATTCCGTCATCGGCACCGAGAGTGGTACCTTTAGCGTAGATCACATCATCGAGCACGCAAAGCTTAAGCGGATCCTTGGTAAAATCGTGCTTTGCATCATAATCGTAGCTCTTTTCGCATACCATATCCATATGCCCCTGGAGGATCACGGGGTCTCTTTCGTCATCATAGCGCTTTGAAGGTTTCCTGATGAGTACATTGTTCATCTTGTCCGTCTCGTAAGACAATCCGCGGCTTTTTGCAAAATCAACGATATACGAGCTTATCTTATCGCATTTGCCTGAAGGCCTCGGTATCATAGAGATCTCTTCAAAGAATTCAAATACTTTTTGGGGCTTAAGTTCACTTAATACCTTTTCCATTTCATAACCTCTTCAAAAAAAACGGGACCTTTTCGGTCCCGTTAATGATGATCTACATTCCGCCTTTGTTAGGCTCTGTGGGATACCCTTCAAGTGCAGCGATATCATTATCAAGTTCAACCTGCGGGTACAACTGCGATCTGTCCTGTGCAATGATGTTCTCACACTCGCGAAGTTTTGCGATAAGATCACCGTATTTGGCATCCGCCGTGCCTATGGCATGTTCGATTATCGACTGCAGTGTCGACAGTTGTCCGAAAGTATACTCCATAGCCGACTGCCTTACGTTATTTGCCTCTGCGGTTGCCATGTCGACTATCTGCTGTGCCTGTTCCGTCGCCTGTTTGACAACTTCTCCGGCCTGGGCATATGCCTGTTGCATGATCTCGTTTTCGTCGACCATCCGGACCGTTTCGGCTTGTGCCATGTTCAGCATCGCATCGGCCTTATCTCTTGCGTCCTGAAGAATACGCTCCTTGTTGCTGATGATCTTCTGATATTTCTTGATCTCTTCCGGAGTACGAAGACGAAGATCACGAAGAAGTTCGTCCATTCGGTCCTTATCAACTATGATGTTCGTGCTTGAAAAAGTCTGGTACTTACATTCCGAAATGAATAATTCGATTTCGTCAATAACCTGTTCGATCCTGCTGCTCATTTAAATTCTCCCCACTTATTCCCCTTTATATTCCAAACTTTTCGTATGTAAGCTTTTCTACATACGGTGGTACAAACTTACTTATATCGCCGCCGTAGCTTGCAACTTCTTTGACTGTTGAGCTCGACAGATATGCATATTCAAGCGATGTAGTAAGGAACATCGTATCGACACCGCTGTTCAGAACATTGTTCGTCTGTGCCATCTGAAGTTCATATTCGAAATCCGTTACGGCACGAAGTCCTCTTACTATGACATTTGCATCATTTGCTATCGCAAAATCAACCAAAAGTCCTTCATAACTGAGAATCTTTACATTGTTTATATCTTTGAGGACTTCTTTTAATATATTAACACGTTCATTTACAGAAAACAACGGACTTTTAGCCTTATTATCAAGCACTGCGACTATCAGTTCGTCAAAAATATCCGACGCTCTTTCAATGATATCGATATGTCCGTATGTCACCGGATCGAAGCTTCCGGGATAGATCGCTCTTTTCATGATCAGCCCTCCGATCTTCCAAAACTCAAGAAAACGTGTTTGTTGTTTTTGTAGTCTTTTATACGTATTATCTCATATCCGAGAGATGTTGCATATGACATATCCGTCGATGACGACACTTCAGCGATAATAAGCGTATCTTCATCTATGAGACCGGATCGCGCCAGCATTGAAAGAGTCTTCATATCAAGTCCCTGATCGTAAGGCGGATCCATGAAAACTATATCAAATCTTCCCGCAGACCGAAGGTTTGATGAAACGGTAAGAACATCAAAAGGACAGACGGTCGCTTTATCGGTAAAATGAGTTGTTTCAAGGTTCTTCTTGATGCAGGAGATGGCATCTTTATCTTTTTCGACAAAAGTACAATGCCGTGCTCCGCGGCTTAATGCCTCTATCCCGATACCTCCGCTTCCGGCAAACAGATCCAGAAACGAAGTGTCATAAAGCTCGGGGGCAAGAATGTTAAAAAGCGTTTCCTTAACCTTATCCGATGTCGGTCTTGTAGACATACCCTTCGGTGTTATGAGATTGAGTCGTCTTGCGGATCCGGCTATGACACGCATATCATCCCCTCAACTTGCTTCCCTTTGTATCACGTCTTGCTGCTTTTATCCTTGAGAGCAGAACTTCCCTGCTTCCTACCGTGACTATAGTATCATCTTCTTCAAACAAATAATATACACTGTCCACTTTATCGGAACCGGTTAGTTTAATGGCACGGACACCGACAGCACCCTTTTTCTTGACCGGAACTTCATCGATATCAAATTTTAAGAACACATCAAATTCCGTCTGCAGTACAACATATTTCTGATCGGTGATCGGAAATACAGAGATAACCTCGTCATCATCAAGAAGGCTTGTTGCGGCAACGGTACGTTTGATAACATCGAATTCACTTCCGAATACCTGTTTGAACATACCCTTTTTCGTTCCGAACATAAGCTTCTGCATGACAAGATCTGACATCGGAAGCACATAAACAACGGATTCGGCTGATGAATCGTAATTGCTGACATTGTCTATCGGTATACCCTTATCACGCAGTTTGCCGAACGGAAGATCCGAAACCTTTATCGAATGCATGACTCCTTTGTTTGTAAACACGCATATCCTGCCGGTATTAAGGCACGTAAACCTGATCTTAAACTCGGTCTCAATCGCATCCCTGTTTCGCTCATAGGTTGCGGGATCAACGGTCTTTGCGTAACCGAAACGGTCCATAAGGAATACGACTTCCATTTCCTGAACGCCTTTTTCTTCAAATACCACTTCTTCGGCATTCTCGATAACAGTCCTTCTCGTACGGGAATACTCTTTCTTTATGGCATCAAGTCCTTTAACGATCACCTGATCCATCTTTGCGGGTTTTGTAAGTATCTCTTTGAACTCCTGAATGTCTTTTAATGTCTTCTCATGCTCGGCGATAAGCGCTTCCATCTCAAGCCCTATCAGCTTTGCAAGACGCATATCCAGAATAGCCGAAGCCTGACGTTCGGTGAAACGAAGCTGTGAGGCTACTTTTGCTGATATCCTTGATTTGAATTCAATGCCTTCGGTCTTTCCTTCCACAAGGCAGGCTTTAACGGTCTTAACGTCTTTGGAACCTCTTAAGATCTCGATGATCACATCGATAACGTCAACAGCCTTTATAAGGCCTTCCTGGATCTCTTTCTTATCAAGCTCCCTCGTAAGGAGAGTTTTATATTTGCGCGTTGCAAGCTCACGAAGGAAATTCACGTGGTGTGAGATTATCTGGCGAAGGCCCAGTACCTCCGGTCTTCCGTCGCAAATGGCCAGCATATTGACTCCGAAAGTATCTTCAAATCGCGTCTTCTTGATGATCATGTTCCTTACATTTTCAACATCCGCGTCTTTTTTCAGTTCGATAACGATCCGGATACCTTCTTTACTTGACTGGTTTGAAATATCAACGATATCGGTAGTCTTTTTCGAATCGATGAGCGAAACTATATCAAGGAGGAACTTTGAAATATTCGCACCTATCATCGTATACGGAATCTCTGTTATGACAAGTGAAGGTTTTCCGCCTTTGGCAACCTCAAGTTCGATCTTGCCCCTGATCTTTATCTTTCCCGTACCGCTTTCGTATATCTCAAGAAGCTCATCTTTATTGATAACTTTTCCCCCGGTCGGAAAATCGGGCCCGGGCATTATCTCAAGAAGCTCTGCGGTAGTGATATTGCTGTTTTTTATGAATGCTTTTTCTGCGTCTATGACCTCCGCAAGGTTGTGCGGCGGCATACTTGTAGCCATACCGACGGCGATACCCTCCGTACCGTTAACAAGAAGGTTAGGGAATCTTGCGGGCAGTACAACGGGTTCTTTTCCGGTCTCGTCATAATTGGGAATGAAATCGACAACATCCTTATCAAGATCGGCAAGAAGCTCTTCCTGCGATATCTTCTGAAGACGCGCTTCGGTATAACGCATTGCAGCCGCTCCGTCTCCTTCTATGGATCCGAAGTTTCCGTGGCCGTCAACAAGAGCCATTCCTTTTTTGAACTCCTGGCTCATCACGACAAGACAGTCATAAATGGAACTGTCTCCGTGAGGATGGTATTTACCCATCGTATCGCCGACGATACGCGCCGACTTAAGATGCGGCCTGTCATAGCGGTTGTTAAGCTCATACATATCGTAAAGAGTTCTTCTCTGAACGGGCTTAAGTCCGTCCCTTACATCGGGAAGTGCTCTTGCGATGATTACGCTCATTGCATAATCAATGTATGATTTTTGCATGACCTCGGAATACTCGGTCTTTATAACGGTCTCTTCGATCGGTTTAGCGGCTTTCCTTGCCATTTTGATGCTCTCTTTCTATATTAAAAATCCAATGCGGCTTCTCTGGCGTGTCTGTAAATGAAATCCTTACGTGGTGCGACATCGTTACCCATGAGCATTTCGGTAGTGTTGCTCGCAAGTCTCGCATCCTCTATCTCAACAAGCTTAAGTCTTCTGGCTGAAGGATCGAGAGTCGTTTCCCATAACTGCTGTGCATCCATCTCGCCCAGACCTTTATATCGCTGAAGCTTGAAGTTTGTATGATCCTTCCTGTATTCCGAAAGTGCTTTGTCGTCATACAGGTACTCTTCTTCTCCTTTTGCGGGCATAGCCTTATAAAGGGGCGGCATGGCAATGTACACATGTCCCTCATATATTAGTTCGGGCATAAACCTGTAGAAAAGCGTCAGCAGGAGCGTTGAAATATGAGCGCCGTCCACATCGGCATCGGCCATTATAATGATCTTGTCATAACGAAGCTTTGTAATGTCAAAATCATTGCCGTATCCTTCCGAAAAACCGCATCCGAATGCATTGATCATCGTTTTGATCTCGGCGTTCGCAAGTACCTTGTCGATACTTGCCTTCTCAACATTAAGGATCTTTCCCCTAATGGGAAGGATTGCCTGATAATCCCTGTTTCTTGCGGTCTTTGCGCTTCCGCCGGCACTGTCACCTTCGACAATGAAGATCTCGCATTTCTTCGGATCTTTGCTCTCACAGTTTGCAAGTTTTCCGTTTGAATCAAAGGAATACTTCTGCTTGCTGAGCATATTCGTCTTGGCTTTTTCTTCGGTCTTTCTGATCTTGGCCGCTTTTTCGGCGCAGGAAAGGACCGCTTTTAAGGCATCAAGGTTCCTGTCGAAATAATGAACGACCTCATCTCCCGTTACTTTTGAAACGGCTTTTGCCGCATCCTGATTGTCAAGTTTTGTCTTCGTCTGTCCTTCGAATCTGGGATCGGGATGTTTGATAGACACGATAGCGGTCATACCGTTCCTTATGTCCGCACCCGTGAAGTTCTGGTCCTTATCCTTTAATATGCCGATCTCTCTTGCGTAATTGTTCATCACATTCGTGAACATTGATTTGAAACCGGTCAGATGAGTACCGCCCTCGGAATTGTAAATGTTGTTACAAAAGCCCAGTACATTCTCATGGAACTCGTTAACATACTGAAAGGCGATCTCTATATTTATACCGTCACACGTACCCGAAAAATATACGGGCTCACATACGGTCTCTTTGTGTCCGTCAAGGTCTTTGATAAACCCGATGATACCGTCGGGTTCATGGAATTCTATCGTTTCGTTGGGTGTGATCCTCTTATCGCAATAGTGTATCGTCAGCTGAGGATTAAGATATGCGGTCTCGTGAAGCCTTGACTTGATATCTTCCTCTTTGAAACGCGTTTTCTCGAATATCTCGCCGTCAGGCATGAAATTTATCTTCGTTCCGGTCGATCTGGACTTGCCGATGACGGGAAGAAGGCCGCCCTCGAGCTTGATCGTGGGAATTCCCCTTGCATATCTGTCATGATATACGTTACCGTCACGCTTAACTTCTATGTCAAGGTATTCCGAGAGCGCATTAACGACAGAGCTGCCTACACCGTGAAGACCGCCGCTCGTTTTGTATACTTCATTGTCAAACTTTCCGCCTGCATGGAGAGTCGTAAATACAACTCGCTCGGCACTTACTCCTTTTTCATGCATACCGACGGGAATACCGCGCCCGTTATCTTCTATCGTAGCGCTTCCGTCATTTTCGAGTGTGACCCATATATTGCTGCAGAAACCTGCAAGATGTTCGTCAACGGAATTATCAACTATCTCATAGATAAGATGATTAAGACCCTTGGTAGTCGTGCTTCCGATATACATACCCGGACGGGCCCTTACCGGATCGAGACCTTCAAGGACAGTGATAGACTTTGCGTCATAATTTGATTTTGGTGACATATACTTCCCCTTAAAAAACTTACACTCCTATCCGTAAAATTATACCACAATATATCGAATATTCAAGTGCGGGGATACAAGAAGTTGTATGATGTGGCTTTAAAGCGTTGAAGATACAAGCGAAAGATCACCCGAGCGCGCCAGCATCGCACGTATATCAGCATTCTCCGGCTTTGACAGATCCGGATCGTCAAAGAGTATATCTGAAGCTTTTGCAGCTGCTTCTTTTAATATTTCCGCATCAGAGTATATATCGGCAAGCCTGAAATGAAGGTCTCCCGACTGACGTACTCCGAAGATCTCACCGGGCCCTCTCATTTTAAGATCCTCTTCGGCTATCTTAAATCCGTCGTTTGTGGACTTTAATATCTCAAGTCGCTTCATCGTATCGGGGTTGTCGGTAGTACTCATAAATATGCAGTATGACTGCGCACTTCCTCTTCCTATACGTCCGCGAAGCTGATGAAGCGCGGCAAGACCGAACCTGTCCGCATCCTCGATCATCATAACGGTCGCATTGGGAACATTGACCCCTACCTCAACAACGGTCGTCGATACAAGAATGTCCGTAAAACCTCCGGCAAAATCATCCATTACCTTCTGTTTCTGTGATGCCTTAAGCTGCCCGTGCAAAACCCCTATCTTTACGTTTTCGCCGAATATCGCGGACATCTCCCTGGCTGTATCGGTAACGTTTTTTGCATCCATCCCTTCACTTTCTTCGATAAGAGGACAGATCACATACACCTGATGACCGGCAGAGATCTCTTTTTCCATGAATTTGTACGCATTGTTTCTGTAACTTTCGTTAACAACAGCGTTTTTGACAGGAAGCTTATGAGAAGGAACCTCGTCTATTACGGATATATCAAGGTCTCCGTACAGGATGAGCGCAAGCGTTCTCGGGATGGGTGTGGCACTCATAACAAGAACATGTGCATTATCCGCTGTATTCTTTGAGGTAAGCCGAGATCTTTGAAGAGCTCCGAAACGGTGCTGTTCATCGGTTATGACAAGTGCAAGGTCTTTATATACAACACCTTCCTGGAAAAGAGCATGCGTTCCGATAACGATATCCGCAGACCCCTCTTCTATCATCGCCCTCACATTCTTTTTGGCGAGCGCGCTCATGGAACCGGTAAGAAGCACAGGTTTTAGATCTATACCGTTAGATGCAAGCAGCCCTGTTATAAAAGTGTAATGCTGATTGGCAAGAATCTCCGTAGGTGCCATAATTGCGCACTGGTGGCGGTTTATGCCGACAGTTATCGCGGCAAGTGTCGCAACTACTGTTTTTCCGGAGCCGACGTCACCCTGTACGAGTCTTCGCATTGACCTTTGTGAGCAAAGATCGTTTTTTATCTCCTCCCAGACACGCATCTGGGCATTGGTCAGTCTGTACGGCAGCCTTTCAATGATGCGCTCGCATTCGGCAGCCTCGATCATTTTAAAATCATTGGATGCCAGATCTTCTTTTCCTTTAAGCATCCGAAGCCGCAAAATGAAGCTTAAAAACTCATCAAATACGAGTTTGTTTCTTGCCCGCTTTAATGTCTCCTCATCTTTGGGGAAATGGATATCGAAAAGCTCCGGTTCAAGATCGTCACCTATCATCTCAAAGCATTTCTGAACCGTTTTTGTCATTGCCTGATTGGTCAGACCTTTTGTAAGTGAATATACAGGGTTGATCCTCTCAAGCAGGTTTTCGTACTGGTCTTTTTGAAAGATCTGCGGCTGGCGTACGTGATAATGGTCCCCTTCGTTGGTCAGTATAGCGCGGAAAACATATGAAGTTCCGGGCTTTAAGCTTTTTGACAGATACGGCATGTTAAACCATGTTGCAAAGACCGCCGTACCGCCGGCGCTAAGCATAACAGATGTTACCGAAAGTTTTTTTACATATCGTACAAGCGGTCTTTTGACGATAACCGCCTCAAATGCGGTCATCCTGTCGGCCGTAAACTCATCCGGCAAAGATATCTTTTCATATCTAATATAGTCTCTCGGAAAATAAAAAACACAATCCTCTACCGAATCTATACCGATCCTGTCGTAGAGAATTGCGTTCTTTTCTCCAATTCCTTTTAATGCCGTAAGAGCAGTCATTTTATTCAACGGAAACTATGTAATAGTATATAGGCTGTCCGCCCGGATGAAGTTCCACGGAAATATCCGGGTATTTCTTCTCAATGGATGCTGCAAGGTCGTTGGCAAGTTCTTCGTCAACTTCATCTCCGAAGTAAACGCTTATGATCTCGGACTCGTCATCGATCATGCGGTCTATCATCGACATCGCGGTATCTTCGACAACCGATCCGACAGAAAGTATCTCATGGTCTCCGATACCCATTATATTGCCTTTTTTAATTTCAAGGCCGTTAATGGACGTATCCCTTACAGCGTATGTAACCTGTCCGGTCTTAACGTGCGATATCGCTTCATTCATGGCACTTTCGTTATCTGAAGGCGATGCATCGCTCATATACGTTATAAGCGCGGTTATACCCTGGGGTATCGTCTTTGTCGGGATAACGATTATATCTTTGTCTTCTACAAGGTACTGTGCCTGGTTTGCGGCAAGTATTATGTTTTTGTTATTTGGCAGGATAAATACGGTCTTGGCGTTAACCTTATCGATCGCATTTATCATATCATCAGTAGACGGATTCATCGTCTGACCGCCTGTTATAAGATAATCAACGCCAAGGCTTGTGAATATCTCATCAAGTCCCTTACCGCATGAAACGGCAACAAAACCCATCTCTTTTTCAGGCTCGGCTTTCTTTGCCGGAACACTCTCCTCTACAGGTTTGCCCTCGGACTCGGAAACCGTTCTCTTTTCCTCTACGCTTTTTTCGGCTTTCGTCTCTTCAAGGACAGGCTCGAGTTCATCCTTGTCCCACGGCTTGATCTTTACATCGTCGATCGTACCGAATGATAAACATTTTGATATGATCCTGCCGGGCTCATCGGTAAATACGGATACTTCGATCTTATCGCCCGTCTCTTTTGCCGAAGCGTTTGTGCCGTATGCGATGATATATTCATCAATAGCTGTAAGATCATCTGATGTAAACGTGCTCTTTTTGAATACGGAAAGAA
>JAEEGL010100740.1_pt1 | contig 14930 bp, 15 predicted proteins | sample 9134231 | NCBI WGS metagenome assembly JAEEGL01 (sample SAMN16246548, study PRJNA631951) | gut metagenome | biome: gut microbiome; feature: rumen; material: fiber-attached | host: Bos | place: Iran: Karaj | collected 2018-10
AAAGCTCTATGAGATGGAGCAGGAGAGGCAGCACAACGAGGAATCGGAACTTCGGCGCTCGCAGGTGGGAAGCGGAGACCGCTCGGAGAAGATAAGGACTTACAATTTCCATCAGGGAAGGGTTACAGACCACAGGATCGGGCTTACGCTATATAAGATAGACCAGATAATGGACGGAGATATCGACGAGATCATTGATTCCCTCATTGCTGCGGACCAGGCTACAAAGCTTGCCAGCATGAATGAACAAATTTAATTGTTGAAGCGGTATTTTAAATGAGGTAAAATCAATATATAGTACAGCTGATGTTATTATTTCGTAGCTGTTAAATCTGGAGGCCTATGGACGCGAATTTTAAGGCAGAATTAATCGAATGGGGTGTGGACTGGGACGAGATCCTGGACAGATTCATGGGCAATGAGAACCTGATTGCCAAGTTTATGTTCAAGTTCTTAAATGACCAGAGTATGAATGACCTTACCAAATACCTTGCAGAGGGCAATGTATCGGAGGCCTTCAAGGCTGTGCACACTTTAAAGGGTGTGGGAGCAAACCTCGGACTAAAGGGATTTCTGACTCCCGTTTGCGAGCTGACTGAGATCTTAAGGGCAGGTTCGATGGAAGGCTCGAAGGAGAAATACGACCAGATTAAGCCGAAATATGATGCGCTTATAGAGATTTTGAACAAATACAACGTTTAGTTACATGATTTCAGTTTCGATACCGTTTGATTCTAAAAAGCTTGGGATATATTTATCCCAGGCTTTTTCTGCTTCTTTGTCCAAAGTGAAGATGGAGTAGGAGACGCCGGTGGTGATAAATACCTCGCCCTGGGCATATTTAATAATTATGCCAAAAGAGACCTGATCAGCGGAAATGTCTGAGTCAATGCCCTGAAACAGCTTATCTTTGCTGTTTTTGTCCAGGTGAAGGACAAATTTAAAGCCGAGAGGAGTGCGTTTCCCTTTTATGAGTTCAAGGCAGATGGGGCGCAGTTTCTCCCATTTTGAGAATTCTTCCTGCGGGATGTCTTCCTGATCTTCATTTGTATCTTTATAAAATTCTTTGTGAATTCTTCCGTCAATTGAAAAAGTATTGTAGGTTTCTATGGTTGCTTCTTCGACAAGGCAGGAATCGAACAGTTCCGTCGTAAGTAGCTTTGACATAAAGTTTTTCTGCTTTTGTATTTTGATCGCAATCATTGAGGGCTCCTAATTGTAAGCAAAGGTTTACTAAATTTTTTATTAATTACTTTAAAAAGTATTGTATATTTATACAAATAAAGAGTTATAATTAACATATACTACTATTAAATACGCAAATCATGATTTTATCAATGGGGTATTTATGGCAAAAAGTGTAAGACTAAAAGACATAGCAGAAAAGATCGGCGTCAGTACCGTAACTGTTTCCAAAGCTCTTTCTGGACAGAAAGGAATGAGCAACAGCTTAAGGGAGAGGATTCTGGCCCTGGCAAATGAAATGGGATATGTTCCTTCGGTTTCACACAAGAAGGATGACTCGGCGAAGAATTATACTATCGGCGTCATCATATCCGAGCAGTACATGAACGAGTACAACACCTTTTACAACAGGCTTCATCAACAGGTATCGCAGCTGGCCATGGAAAAGGGATGTTTCACCATGCTGGAAGTCATAACACTGGAGGCCCTGGAACAGGGCACACTTCCGAGGCTTGTGGCTGACAAGAAGGTGGACGGTGTCATGGTTATTGGCCGCATGGATGAGAAATATCTGGACAATATCAAGAGATATTCAGGCATTCCCATGGTTTATCTGGATTTCTGCAACCACACCGGCGATGAGGACGCAGTCATTTACGACAGCTATAATGGAGCTTACTGCCTGACCAATTACCTTCTGGAGATGGGACATAAGAACATCGGATTTGTCGGAACGATACTTGCATCCGGAGCCATAACCGACAAGTACTTCGGCTATAGAAAGGCTCTTTTGGAAAACGGTCTTGCGTTCAGGGAAGACTGGGTAATTCCTGACAGGGATGTGGATAATGGCTCCATCGACGGAACGAACTATTTCAAACTTCCGGAGGAACTTCCTACCGCCTTTGTCTGCAACTGTGATTTGGCAGCGGGTGTCCTCATCAAGAAACTCGAGGAGAAGGGCTATAAAGTACCCGACGACATCTCTGTAGTTGGTTATGATAACTACATCTTCCCGGGAATGTGCGATATCAAGATCACAACCTATGGCGTCGACACCTACGAGATGGGCCGCAACGCAGTCCACAACCTCATCCGCAAAGTGAGCCGCGAGCGCTACCGCCAGGGAGTAATGATCCTTGAAGGGCACATGATAGAAGGAGAGAGCGTAAAGAGAATTTGACAAATATGAAAGAGTCACTGAGATCAGTTCACAGTGACTCTTTTTTTGCCTTATAAATTGAATCCCGGTGACATGGTGACAAAGAGAACCGTCCCCATTGTCACCCATTGTCACCCGTTGTCGCCTTTTGATGTCAAAGAGAACCGTCCCCATTGACACGTTTTCTGGCTTTATCAATTGAATCCCTATAGGAGAATGACACGGTCAGCGTCATGTCGTTGTCCATGGTGACTTTGCGGAACGCTGTCTTTTTTATGTGGTTCACGTTTACGATTCCATTGTCGTTCACGGGGCAGAGCTGCGGGAAGATCACGCACTGGTCGTAGAAGTTGACGATGTCTTCGATGACGATGATGGTGCGGCCGTCTGTGAGATAAACCTGGAGCTCGGAGCCGGCTTTTTTGACACAGATGATATCATCGCCCTTGGCGTAGACGGTCTCGGCCTTGGCCCTAAGTTCCAGTGTGGGAATAACGTGGTCCGAGAGCTCCTTTATTATGTCCACCATCTCAGTGATATCGGCCACCTTGATTGGTTTGTCGATATAGTAGATGTTCTCAGCCGTGATGCCTGCTTCCTCAGCCATCTTCTTATAGTCGATGGAAGATGAGCACATGACGATGGGGCGGACAATTCCCACCTCCAGAAGCTGCTTGAGAATCTCAAAGCCATTTACGTCGCTTGATACCATGTCCACGAAAAGGCCGTGGTACATCTGCGGACGCTGCATGAAAGCCTCCACATTTCCGTAGGAATCGATATAGATCCTCTCCCCGGTGTCCTTGAAGATACGGTCAGACTGGCGGCCCAAAAGCCTTTCGGTCTGCTTTCTGTCGGCGATATTGTCATCACAGACTGCAAGATGCATGGCTTACTCCTTTTACATAAATTTGAGCTCTAGTGGACTGAAGTAGAGTAGCAGCAAAAGAGCTATCTGCACTATAAATATTATAGGCATTCCGAACTTAAAATACCAATGCTTTGTTTTGTGACGGAAAGTCTGCATACCGATGATAGAGCCCAGGCTTCCGCCTATAAGTGCGACAGCAAAAAGGGTTGCCTCAGGGATACGGAAGGCGCCACGCTGCGCCTTCCTCTTATCTATTCCCATTAAGGCAAACCCTAATATGTTTATAAATACTATATATATTGTCAGAAAAAGAATGGATTTCATCCGTTGTTCTTAGCGGCTACTTCCTGCATCTTCATTGCGCGGACCTTGGATGATAAGCCAAACAGGTTGATGAAGCCCTCTGCATCGTGGTGGTCATAGAGATCACCGGTCTTGAAGGAGGCAATGCTCTCGTTGTAGAGAGAGTAAGGTGACTTTGTGCCTGCCTTGATGATATTGCCCTTGTAGAGCTTGAAGGTAACTTCACCTGTGACATACTTCTGGGTGGATTCGATGAATGCCTGCTGCGCTTCTCTGAGAGGAGTGAACCATTTCCCTTCGTATACTAGATCGGCAAACTTGTTGCCCATATCTTTTTTCATTGTATAGGTATCACGGTCCAAAATCAACTCTTCAAGCTGCTGATGAGCCTCGTAGAGAATGGTTCCGCCGGGTGTCTCGTATACGCCCCTGGACTTCATTCCTACAACACGGTTCTCAACGATATCAACGATTCCGATGCCGTTTTCTCCGCCCAGTTTATTGAGGGTACGAATGATATCGGAGACCTTCATTTCTTTTCCGTTTACAGACTTAGGTATGCCGCCTTCGAAAGTCATAGTAACAGTTGTTGCTTCGTCGGGAGCGTCTTCAGGAGTCTTGCCGAGTACTAAAATGTGCTTGTAGTTGGGCTCGAGAGAAGGATCCTCGAGTTCCAGTCCCTCGTGGGAGATGTGCCAGAGATTCCTGTCACGGCTGTAGCTTGAATCTGCAGAGAAGGGAAGATTGATGCCGTGCTGGCGGCAGTACTCAATCTCTGATTCCCTGGAATCCATTGTCCACTTGTCGTTTCTCCAGGCTGCGATGATCTTGATGTCGGGAGCAAGGGCTTTGATGCCAAGCTCGAACCTGATCTGGTCGTTTCCTTTTCCTGTTGCACCGTGGCAGATGGCTACAGCGCCTTCTTTTCTGGCAATCTCAACCAGCTTCTTGGCGATGAGGGGGCGAGCCATTGATGTACCGAGGAGGTACTTGTTCTCATATACGGCGTGAGCCATTACACAGGGAACGATGTACTCGTCGCAGAATTCGTCGACAACATCCAGGATGTAGAGCTTGCTTGCGCCGCAGCTCTTAGCCCTCTCGTCCAGGCCGTCCAGTTCTTCTTCCTGTCCGCAGTCGATGCAGACGCAGATAACTTCGTAGTCAAAATTCTCCTTGAGCCAGGGGATGATAGCAGTTGTATCAAGTCCGCCTGAGTATGCAAGTATTACTTTTTCTTTTGCCATTTTGGGATTCCTCGCTTTTTTTAAGTCTTTTACATTTATTCTTGAACTATTTTAAGAGTGTATGATTGTATACTATAAACCTAACATGTATAAAATGCAATACTAAATGCATAAATATTTAAAAAATAATCATTTTGTGCATAAATATTAAAAGAATGCTTGCAATATTAATCTGTTAGTTTTATACTGAAACAAGTTATTAATACGAAAGGGAACAGAAAACATGATAAAGGTAGGAATTATCGGATCTACAGGCTATGCCGGCGCCGAGATCGTGCGGCTCATACAGGCCCATCCCGAGGCTGAGGTTGTATGGTATGGCTCAAGAAGTTATATAGATGAGAAGTATAGCAGCATTTACGGCAATTTCTTTAAGATGGTTGACGCAAAGTGTTTGGACGACAACATGGACGAGTTGGCTAGGGAAGCAGATGTTATCTTCACCGCAACGCCCCAGGGCCTTTGCGCATCACTTGTCAACGAAGATGTTCTTAATAAAGTAAAGATAATTGATCTTTCTGCAGACTTCAGATTAAAAGACGTATCAGTTTACGAGAAGTGGTACAAGATCGAGCACAAAGCTCCTTCTTATATAGAAGAAGCAGTATATGGTCTATGCGAGATAAACAGGGATAAGATAAAGAACACAAGGCTTTTGGCCAATCCCGGATGCTACACCACCTGCTCGATTCTTACAGCATATCCGCTGGTAAAAGAGGGACTCATCGATACAGACACTCTTATCATCGATGCTCTTTCAGGAGTTTCAGGTGCGGGAAGAGGAGCGAAGGTTGCAAACCTCTACTGCGAAGTAAATGAATCTGCCAAGCCCTACGGCGTTGCGGTTCACAGACACACTCCTGAGATAGAGGAGCAGCTCTCATATGCAGCGGGCAAGGATGTTGTACTCAACTTCACGCCTCACCTTGTTCCCATGAACAGAGGAATCCTGGCTACAGAGTATGCAACTCTTGTTAAAAAAGATGGCAAGCTCCCTACAGCAGCAGACATCAGGGCAGCTTATGAGAAATATTACGGAAAAGAGTTTTTCATCAGGCTTCTGGATGACGGCGTATACCCTGAGACCAGATGGGTCGAGGGCAGCAACTTCGTAGACATCGGCTTTAAGATTGATGAGAGAACCGGCCGTATAATAATGATGGGCGCCATCGACAACCTGGTAAAGGGCGCGGCAGGACAGGCAGTACAGAACATGAACATCATGTTCGGACTTGATGAAAAAATGGGACTTGAGCTGGTACCTCTTTTCCCTTAAAAAGAGTCAATGGTGACAAATATGGTTAGGGTAATGACAATAGAGGATTATGATCAGGTATATGCGCTGTGGATGAGCATCCACGGGTTTGGAATCCGGTCAATTGACGATTCCTTCGAGGGGATAGAGATGTTTTTGAAAAGAAATCCCACTACCAGCGCAGTATATGAGCAGGACGGAAAAATCGTGGGGGCGATCCTCTGCGGACACGACGGCCGAAGAGCCTGCTTCTACCACGTGTGTGTTAGTGAGAAATACAGAATGCACGGAATAGGAAAGAAGATGGTTGAGTTCTGCTGCGAGCAGCTTAAGAAAGAGAAAATCAACAAGGTCTGCCTAAACGCATTCGTAACCAATGTGGTGGGCAATAAGTTCTGGCAGAAGATGGGATGGACTCTGAGAGACGACATGAACTACTACGACTTCACCTTAAATCCTGAGAACCTCACTATATTCAATAAGTGAAAAATCTATTTCTATATGAGGAGAAAAAGATATGAAGACTATAGAAGGCGGCGTTACAGCAGCGAAGGGCTTTGAAGCAGCCTGCTGCAGTGCAGAGATCAAGTACAAAGACAGGACCGACATGGCCCTCGTATTTTCAAAAAAGCCATGCGTATCAGCAGGAACTTTTACTTCCAACGTGGTTAAGGCAGCCTGTGTACAGTGGGATCAGAAGCTGGTTTATTCAGGTGATCCGCTTCATGCAGTGGTAGTAAATTCAGGTATTGCCAACGCCTGCACCGGACAGGAAGGTTTTGATGCCTGCAGAAAGACTGCAGATGCAGTTGAGAAGTGCCTGTCAGTGCCCTACAATTCAGTAGCTGTGGCATCAACCGGAGTTATCGGAATGCAGCTTCCTGTTGACAAGCTGGTAGCTGGAGTTGAGAAGATGAGCACAACACTGGACAGCAGCCTTACAGCCGGAACCGACGCATCAAAAGCAATCATGACCACAGATACCGTGAATAAAGAAGTTGCGGTAACCTTCGAGATTTCCGGTACAGAAGTAACCCTTGGCGGAATGAGCAAGGGCTCGGGAATGATCCACCCCAACATGTGCACAATGCTGGCATTCCTTACGACTGACCTTGATATAGAGAAAGCTCTTTTGCAGGAAGCTCTTTCTGATGTTGTGAAGGATTCCTTCAACATGATAACCGTTGATGGCGATACATCGACAAACGATACGCTGATCATCATGGCAAATGGAGAGTCAGGTAACAAGAAGATAACCGAAAAGGATCAGGATTATGATGCTTTTAAGGAAGCGCTGGATTATGTCTGTAAATTCCTGGCCAAGAAGATGGCGGCAGACGGAGAGGGAGCAAGCAAGCTCTTCGAGGCTAAGGTAGTAAATGCCAAGTCAAAAGAGGATGCAAGAACCCTTTCAAGAGCAATCGTTGGTTCAAACCTCTCAAAGGCAGCAATCTTTGGATGCGACGCTAACTTCGGAAGGTTCCTGTGTGCGATGGGCTACTCAGGAGCAGATTTCGACCAGAACGACGTGGAGCTTTTCTTTGAAAGTGAAAAAGGAAGACTTCAGGTATTTGATAAGGGAACGCCCATCGTATTTGATGAGGACAAGGCCCTTGAGATCATGAAGGCTGACGCAGTCACAGTATTTGTTGACATGCACGAGGGAAGCGAAGAGGCAACAGCCTGGGGATGTGACCTCACATACGATTACGTAAAGATAAATGCAGACTACAGAAGTTGACATGAATAAATAAGAAAAAAGCTATTGTTATCAGAGGAGAATGTCATGGACAAGGATATGCAGGAAGTTTTAAAAAAGGCAGAGGTGCTGGTTGAGGCCCTGCCCTATATTCAGAAGTTCAACAGGAAGATCATCGTTGTAAAGTACGGCGGAAGTGCCATGAGCAATGAAGAGCTCCAGAAGAATGTGATAACAGATGTTACGCTTCTTAAGCTGGTAGGCTTTAAGCCCATCATCGTTCACGGCGGCGGAAAGGCCATCAGCTCCTGGGTCAACAAGGTGGGCAAGGAGGCTGAATTTGTCAATGGCCTTCGCGTCACTGACTCAGAAACCATGGAGATTGCCGAGATGGTTCTCGGAAGAGTCAACAAGCAGCTGGTTACCATGGTACAGGAGCTCGGTGTAAAGGCCATCGGTATCAGTGGCAAGGATTCAGGTCTTTTGCATGTTCAAAAGAAACTGTCAGACGGCAAGGACATCGGCTATGTGGGCGATATCGACAAGGTAGATCCCAAGGTCCTCTATGACCTTCTGGATAACGACTATCTGCCTATCGTAGCGCCTATAGGCCTGGATGATAACTTTGATACATACAATATCAACGCTGATGATGCGGCCTGCGCGATCGCAAAGGCTGTTGGAGCTGACAAGCTGGCGTTCCTTACAGACATCGAGGGCGTCTATAAGGATATCAACGACAAGTCATCGTTTATCTCAAGGCTTACCTGCTCTGAGGCAGATGCGCTCATTGCTTCGGGAAATATCGGAGGCGGAATGCTTCCAAAGCTTGGCAACTGCACAAGCGCAGTAAGAGAGGGCGTTAACAGGGTACACATCCTGGATGGAAGAATTCCCCACTGCCTGCTGCTTGAGATCTTTACCAACAAAGGTATCGGAACAATGTTTATGCCGGACAACGACGAACTTGCGGAGAATGCCGGCTGATAAAATGGCTGCCATTATAGGCTGAAAAGTTTATGCCGCGACTAAAGAGGAGAATTGTTATGAGTGAGATGATGAAGAAATACATTGACGATGCGGAAAAAGCTCTTTTGCATACATATAACAGATATCAGATCGTGCTTGATAAGGGCGACGGCGTGTATCTATATGACCTGGACGGTAAGAAGTACCTGGACTTTGTGTCCGGAATCGCTGTATTTGCGCTTGGTTACGGCAACAAGAGATACAATGATGCGCTGAAGGACCAGATCGACAAGCTTCTTCACACCTCAAACTACTATTACAATGTGCCCGCAGTGGAAGCTGCCAAAAAGCTCAAGGAAGTAAGCGGGATGGACCGCGTTTTCTTTACCAACAGCGGAGCTGAGGCAATTGAAGGCGCTCTGAAGGCTGCACGCAAATATGCCTATCTGAAAGATGGAAAGACAGACCACGAGATCATCGCCATGAACCATTCTTTCCACGGAAGGACATTCGGTGCGCTGTCTGTTACCGGAAATCCCCACTACCGCGAGGCTTTTGAGCCCATGATCGGCAATATTAAGTTTGCGGACCTCAACGACTTTGATTCGGTTCTTGCAAACGTCACAGACAAGACCTGCGCGATCATTCTAGAGACTGTTCAGGGAGAGGGCGGAATCCATCCCGCAACGGAAGATTTCCTTAAGAACATCAGGAAGCTTTGCGATGAAAAAGACATCCTTCTCATACTGGACGAGATCCAGTGCGGCATGGGAAGGTGCGGATATATGTACACCTGGCAGAAATACGGCGTAAAGCCGGACATCATGACAACCGCCAAGGCCCTGGGCTGTGGCGTGCCTGTGGGAGCTTTTCTGATGACCGAAAAAGTGGGGCAGAACTCGCTGGTTGCAGGAGACCACGGAACCACATACGGCGGCAATCCTTTTGCCTGCGCAGCCATCAACAAAGTCCTTGATTTATTTAAGGAGGACAATATAATAGAGAATGTGAATCAGGTGGCTCCATATTTGGAGAAACGCCTCGATGAGCTGAAGGACAAATACGATTTTATTGTTGACAGAAGAGGCATGGGACTTATGCAGGGGCTGGTGTTTGACAGGCCCGTTGCTGAAGTGATAAATAAGGCTCTTGAAAAAGGACTTATCCTTATCAATGCCGGTTCTGATATAATAAGGTTTGTACCACCACTGGTGATAACTAAGGAGAATGTTGATGACATGATCGAAATCCTCGATTCATGTCTGGAGTCTATATGAAGTTAAGAGTCAGGATCTTTTCTATAATACTTGCTGCTTGCACCCTGGCGGGCTCAATAGTCTACGCCCGCTCAGGAAAGAGCATCTTTGAGGAATATTCTTTTTTTGACCGGGGTAAGACCACAGTGAGGATCTGGTATACGGATGAAGCATTGATGCCGTATCTCCAGAGAAGGGCTGTGGCTTATTCTGAGTTAAGCAACAGGGTTCGTGTTGAACCTGTTCTCGTTAACGGCCTTGAATATCTGGAGGCTGTGGGCAAGGCGTCAGTCGACGAAGAAAACTACCCGGATCTTTTTATAATAACAAATGATTCTCTTGAAAAGGCCTATTTAGCGGGGCTTGCGTCTGAGATCGAGGGCGGAGATCAGTTTTTGTCAGAGGAGTTTTTTCCTGCCGCTGCCATCAACTCTGTCACTTATGACGGGAAAAGGATTGCGTATCCCTTCTACTTTGAGACCAGTTCCCTTGTCTACAACAAGACCTATCTTGAGAATATGGCAACGGAGAACCTGCAGTCCGAGATAGACATCCAGGAGGGAGAGGAAGCCCAGGCCGAAGCCGACAAGAATGCTGAGGAAGGAAACGAGGAGGCTTTTGAGGAAGAGATTGAAGAAGCTCCGGAGACCACAGAGATAACTCAGGGAATGATCGATGAGGCGGTTGCGGAGAGCCTTCCTCTTACTATTTCCGATATCTTGAGATTTGCCGAGAGTTACAATGCTCCTGAAGAGGTTGAGGCCGTATTTAAGTGGGATGTGACTGATATTTTCTACAACTACTTCTTTGTAGGCAACTACATGGATGTTGGCGGCAAAGCCGGGGATGATGTGAGTCTCATTGATATTTACAACACCGATACAATCAGCTGCATGAAGATCTATCAGCAGCTGAATCAGTTCTTTGCTATTGACCCTGAACAGATCGACTACTATGACATCGTTCAGGACTTCATAGATGGAAAAGTTGTATTTACCATTGCAACCACGGACATAATCAAGAAGATTGAAGAGGCCCAGACCAGCGGCGACTGCAAGTTTGAATATGAAGTGGCCGACATGCCGGGACTTACCGACGAGTTCGGATCAAGGACCATGTCTGTGACAGAGTGTCTTGTGGTAAATGGTTTTTCAGAGAACAGCAAGGAAGCAAATGATGTGGCAAGGTTCTTCTGCATAGATAATTCGGAGGACCTCTATAAGCTCAGCAATAAGCTGGCTGCCCACAACGGCGTCAAATATGAGGATCCGAACCTGACAACCTTTACTTCTGTTTATGCAGATTCGGTTCCGATGCCCAAGACGATAGAGACAAGCAATCTCTGGATGGAGCTGGAGATAGCTTTCACCAAGATCTGGGACGGCGAAGACTGTAACTCAACGCTGAGACAGGTGTCTGAGAGGATCATGACTCAGATAACAGGAACGCCCTATACAGAGACTGCAATTCCTGACCCGGTAGGGGTGGATATTACCGCAGGTCTCGAGGAAGATAGTGATTGATTTAATTCATCTAATCGAATAGAATTAAAAAGCATGGATGGGGTCCTCCGGACGGAGGAAGCATGCAAAAGAAATTTCTATTATTTTTACTTGTTGTACTGCAGTTTTTTCTTGTGGGCTGCACTTCTCAGGGCACGGAAGTTGTGCTTTCCGAGGTGAGTGCGGATGCGGCATCTGCTGATGTGGAATCTGTGGATGTGGCGCGGGATCTGGCGGCAGCGGACAGTGCGTCGGATGGAGCCGGTATTTCCGCAGTCGATGCAGTTTCGGAAGCCGACAGTTCTTTTGACAAAGAAGATGAGGCTGCAGGCGGGGATGCTGCTTTGGCAGTGATCTGCGTATATGTCTGCGGGGCTGTCAAAGAGCCCGGAGTCTATGAGCTTTCCGAGGGAAGCCGGTGCCTTGACGCAGTTGATGCGGCGGGCGGTTTTTCCGAGGATGCGGATAGAAATTATGTTAATCTGGCAGCTCTTTTGACAGACGGAGTAAAGCTTCAGATCCCAACGATAGAAGAGGTCGAAGGGACGGCGCCGGGGAAGATAGATTCCTTTGAGGGCGGAAGCGTTCCGGATGTAGGAGGGGGAACCGGCGCAGGTCTGGCCGGCTCAGGCCTTATCAATATAAACAAGGCGTCAAAAGAGGAACTGACGGCGCTTCCGGGTATTGGAAACGCCACTGCGGAAAAGATTGTAAAGTACCGGGAAGAACACGGCGGCTTTAAGAATCTTGAAGACATAATGAAAGTATCCGGGATAAAGGACAAGCTCTTTTCCAGGATAAGGGAATATATAACGATTTAGGTTTTGAAAGTGTGAAGGAATGAGTAAGAAAGCGCTTGTAGTTGATGATGAAAAGGCAATTGTAAAAGGAATCAAGTTCAGTCTTGAACAGGATGATATAGTGGTTGACTGCGCCTACGACGGGCAGGAAGCTCTCGACATGGCTAAGGCCACGGATTACGACATAATTCTTCTTGATGTTATGCTGCCAAAGCTCACAGGGTTTGAGGTGTGCCAGCAGATCAGGGAGTTTTCCAATGTGCCAATCATCATGCTGACGGCCAAGGGCGATGACATGGATAAGATCCTTGGACTTGAGTACGGCGCTGACGACTATATCACAAAGCCTTTCAACATCCTTGAGGTAAAGGCAAGGATAAAGGCTATCATCAGGCGTACTGTCAGAACCACGGACACTGCCAAGGTCATGACTTTTGGCGACCTCAAGCTCAACGAGGAGTACAGAAGAGTGTTTGTAGGTGAGCGTGAGATCAACGTCACCAGCAGGGAATATGAGCTTTTGGAGCTTCTGGCATCCACTCCGGGAAAGACCTACACCAGGGAAGAGCTTCTTGAGACCATCTGGGGCAAGGATTATCCCGGCGATGAGAGGACCGTTGACGTCCACATCAGAAGGCTTCGCGAGAAGCTGGAGATCAATCCAAGTGAACCTAGATATGTGAGAACAAAGTGGGGCGCCGGGTATTATTTCCAGGCATAATCTATGGATATTAACAGTAGTTTCAGTATAAAAGATATTTTCAAAAGTCTAAGGGTGCGATTCTTTGTCATAGTTTTCCTGACAGGGCTCATCTCATGTCTTGTCATGCACTTTATCATTCTGGAGAGCTATGAGGATCGTGCTGTCAACGTGAAATCAACTGAAGTACAGACACAGCTGCGAATTCTCGCAAATCACCTCATTGTTTACAATTATCTGCAGGACACATCGTCGGAAGTTATAAATGCCGAGCTGGATATGCTGGCAAATCTTTACGATGGCCGTGTTATCGTTATCAATGACGACCTGAAGGTGGTAAAAGACACTTATAACATAAGCCAGGGCAAAACCATCATTTCAGAAGAAGTGGTGAACTGCTTAAAGACAGGCTCGAGAGGCACTGTTTCCAAGTACGACCAGGCCAACGGTTATATTGAGATTGTTACTCCCATCATCGAGAGCGAAGTCATTGAGGAGGAGGATGTATCTGTGTCAGGCCGGGGCGGTGAAGTGGTGCGAGGAGTTCTTTTGACCAGTGCTTCTACCGATACCATTGCTACGACACTTAATATTCTGAGCCGACGTGCCCAGACAATGGAGATAATCATTATCCTTATTATTCTGGTGTTTGCAGCGGTTGTTTCGATACTGCTTCTGATGCCGTTTAGAAGGATCACAGCGGCTATCAATGACGTTAAGGCTGGATATACCGATGAGCCGATTGTTGGACCTAACTACCTTGAGACAGAGCAGATCATCAAGGCATTCAATGCGCTTTTGAAGAGGATGAAGGCTCTGGACGATTCCAGGCAGGAGTTTGTTTCCAACGTGTCTCATGAGCTTAAGACGCCCATCACATCCATGAAGGTTCTGGCGGATTCGCTGCTGGCCCAGGAAGATGTTCCTAATGAGGTTTACAGGGAATTCATGGCAGATATCGGCGCGGAGATAGACAGAGAGGACAAGATCATCAACGATCTGCTGGCTCTTGTTAAGATGGACAAGAAGGCTTCGGGACTCAATATCACTACAGTTGATGTTGTGAATCTGACAGAAGTGGTGCTTAAGAGAATGAGGCCGATTGCAAGGAAGCACAATATCGAACTGACGCTGGAGAGCAAGAGGGCCATAACAGCACAGATAGACGAGGTTAAGATATCGCTTGTTATCATGAATCTGGTGGAGAATGCCATCAAGTATAACAGGGATGAGGGCTGGGTCAAGGTTGAGCTGGATGCGGACCATCAGTTTTTCTATGTCAAGGTCATGGATTCGGGATTTGGAATTCCTGAGGAGTCGCTTGACAGTATCTATGAGAGGTTTTACAGGGTTGATAAGTCCAGGTCTCGTGAGATCGGAGGTACGGGACTGGGACTTTCTATTGCAAGGAATGCGGTACTTATGCACCGCGGGACGATAAGCGTTGAGAGTACGCTTGATGAAGGGACTACATTCACGGTTAAGATTCCGCTGTCCAGTACGGTGGCGCTTAGTAAGTAAGGTTTTGCGGGTAAGGCTTTGGTCAAGTAAGGTTTTTGTGAGTGAGTTTTTTGGTGAGTAAGGTTTTGGTAGGTAAGGTTTTGGCGAAATGAGAAGAGAGCGTTTTAGTCATTCCAACAGAATAGTGAGTCTTGTTCTGGCTGTGGTTCTTATGGCTTCTCTTCTTGTGGGATGCGAGAGAAGAGAGAGACCGGATCCCGACGCGTTCAAGATCTTTTACGTCAATAACAGCGAGACAGGGATTGTTGCCGTGGACTATGAGATAAAGAGCTCTATGTCCGACACAGAGGCGGTTATCGCAGAGCTTATCACACAGCTTGGAACCATGCCTGAGAGATTGCAGTACGAAGCTCCTCTGACGGGAGATGTGCATCTCAATGATTATAGTATCAGCGACAAGCTGCTTACGCTTGATTTTGATATTCACTATGCGGATATTGGCAGAACTGTCGAGATTCTT
>JAEEGL010144049.1_pt1 | contig 14930 bp, 16 predicted proteins | sample 9134231 | NCBI WGS metagenome assembly JAEEGL01 (sample SAMN16246548, study PRJNA631951) | gut metagenome | biome: gut microbiome; feature: rumen; material: fiber-attached | host: Bos | place: Iran: Karaj | collected 2018-10
AAGCTTTCTGACTGCAACAGAACTGTCTCTCTTATTGATAAGCACCGTTCGTCTTGTGATTACATCACAGTCTTCAAAGGCTGTATATATTAATCTGAGTTCCAGGCCTGCCGCCTCATCTTCAAATATGAGTTCCAGTGTCCAGGGTTTGCCCGTTTCTTCATAATATCTGGCATGAGGCATCTTAGTCAGATCACTGTCTTTATAAAGACCTTCATAGAGGAAGGAATCTTTAAAATAGAAGCGCGAACTGAATGTATTGTCTGCTTTGAGGAGCATGGAAGTGATTCTGTAATCACCCACAGCAGGATAAGAAAATTCCGTGTTAAGGTTGTCCAGCGTCAGATTCTTATCTTCACCGGCCGCCGCTATGGTATTGCCATAGACATTGTTGAATTTTTCTCTAAGGGGCTCCACCATTGCTTCAGTGTCCGCTCCTTCGGGAAAGGTAATCTTCTTCCCGTAATAGAGATTCTCCACGTACTTGCCGTCTCTAACATGGCATATGTATGATGTGTTCTTTGTAGTTATATTGAACAGCTTGTTTTTTACAGTAATCATATTCGGCCTCTTTTCCCCGTTTTCGGTCTTTTGCTGTACTCTAATTATAATACAGGAAACTCTTTTTATTCAATTAGTTTCCTGTTGTATTAATGCACAAAGTTTAGGGGTTCGTTTTATGTAGTTTAGACATAGCACTCCTTCTCGTGCTATTGATGAAAGTCTTAAAAAATGCTAGATTTGAAGTATGGATAGTCTAAATCTTAAAAAAGCCGGAAAGCTTATTGATGAATATAATAAGATGAAAGTAAACGCCCGTGCACAGCTTCATAAAAAGCGACTGTACGAGCTTGTTGTCTATGCAAAAGAGCACAGCGAATACTATGCCGATCTCTATAAGGAGCTGCCAACTAATTTTACTCTGAATGATCTTCCGACTACTTCTAAGGAAGAACTGACTTCCGATTACAGCAGATGGTCAACGGATAAAGATGTGAATCTTGACGGAATCTATGATCATATGGAGAAACATCAGGGCGATGGTGTCCACTATCTTGGCAAGTACCGTGTGGTAAGCAGCAGCGGAACCGATTCTGCGCCCATTATTTCTTTGTACGATGACAACATGGCTGCTCTTTTGAGTGCCATGCATATCAAGAGAAGTTTTGCCAGAAAGGAACACTTCTGGCAGTTTTTAAAGCGCGGCGGCAGAATGGCCAATATATATACGACCAGTGGCCCCTTCTTTTACAATGTGGTTGCCGATATCAGACGCCACACCATTCCTTTCAGAAAGAAAAGATCGGTACTTATGCAGGCACAGACTTCTACGGGCAAACTTGTCAGTGCCCTCAATGATTTCGATCCTGCTGTAGTAGCAGGTTTTCCTTCCGTTCTTGCCCGTCTTGCGGATGAAAAAAAGAATAAGAAACTGAAGATCAATCCCGTCTTCCTTATGGCAGACGGAGAAGAACTCACTCCCGAAGTTCGCAACAAACTTGAGATAGTCTTCGGATGTGATATAACCAGTTCCTATTCTTCTGTAGAAGGTGGATGTATAGCTTACGAATGCAGAGAACATCATCTGCACCTTAACGATGACTGGGTAATAGTTGAGCCGGTAGACTTTGATAACAATCCGGTAAAGCCCGGTGAAACATGTGACCATGTGCTTATCACCAATCTGATGAATTATACTTTGCCTGTTATCAGGTATGCTCTGGAAGATAAGATAGTCATATATGACAAGCCCTGTCTCTGTGGCAACTGTTCTCCCTGGATAGAAGTTAAGGGACGTAGCTTAGATCAGATAATCCTCTCTGACGGAGCACATGAAGTTATTGTTCCCATGGATGATTTCGGTGAGGTTCTTGCTGATGTGAATGAGATAAGACGTTATCAGATCATGGTATTCCCCGGCAATCATTTTTCTCTGAGACTGTCTCCTGCCAAAGGATTCGACAAGACTCTTGCCTACTTCAAGGCTGAGAAAGTGCTTCGCGACTATCTGAAAAATCTCGGCATCATGGGCAGTACTATCACCCTTGAGAAGGACGAGCCCAAGCCCGATCCTCTCAGCGGAAAATATCTTACGGTCATTGCGATGTAAGCAAAGGCCATCCGGCAATGCTTTTACTTTTAAGTTCATTAAAATACCCTCCTTACTGGTTGTCCAGTAAAAAGGGTATTTTTAATTACTGAGTCACTATTCTATTATGCACTCTATCTTGCTTAGGTTCTGCGTCTGTTATGAACTATAAGAGCATCTCCGTTACGAATGACGGTTCCTTCATCGGGATCTATCAGTCTACCGTCTCTCTGAATTGTTACAATGGTATCAAGCCTTGAGATATCCAGATCTCTAATGGCCTGTCCTATCCATTTGCTCTCTTCTTTAATAATAATCTCTCTCAGGTTAACCGGTCTCTTTTTACTGTAACGCTTTGTTCCCAGCACCAGTCTGTCGTTCTCTTTAAGAACTGTTCCGGCATCGGGCAGGATGGAATCATCATCTCTGAGTATCATGACAAGAACTATCTCCGGAGGAAGTTTCAGTTCTCCGACAGTTCGTCCTACCCAGTCCTTATCCTTTCCGATATCGGATACAACGTATACAAAATCTTTTTCCTGGCCCTCTTCATTGCCCTGCTTGATCTTGGTATACTGCTCCACAAAACCGGCACTGATGATACCGGTGGGTACAGCCACAAGTCCGACTCCCAGGAATGATATGATGATTGCCATCACTTTTCCTGCCAGCGTGACAGGATATATGTCTCCGTATCCTACCGTTAACATCGTGGATACAGACCACCATATTCCCGAAAATGCATTGGCAAAAGCATCCGGCTGTGCATCATGTTCAAGACCGTACATGATAAGTGATGATGCCAGCATAAGGATGAATATAAGGCATACCGATGAAAAAAGCTGATTACGTTTTTCCTTCAGTACTCCGGTTACAACATTGAATGCATCGCTCTGTGAGTTGATCTTAAAGAGCCTGAATATCCTGAATACTCTGAGCATTCTGAATGCCACCGCGCCCGTTGGAAATACGAAGGGCAGATAAAAAGGCAGGATGGTAAGCAAATCGATTATTCCATAGAAAGAAAAGATGAAACAAATCACTGCTTTCCATTCCGGTTTATCCGGATAGAGATATTCCGCAGTCCATATCCTTAATATATACTCAAGGGTAAACAAAAGGATTGTAACGAGTTCAATAGCATTGAGCACGCCTGTATATGGCTGCATCTCCTTAAATGTAAAGAGAAGCGTAGCAGTCAGATTGGCCAATATCGCCACTACGATAAGGAGGTCAAATCCCGTGCTCAGCCAGTCATATCTCGTTCCTATTTCAATTACATCAAATACTCTTTGCTTTATCTTTTTCATGTCTTCACTTAATATCCGATCTTATACATAAAACAATGCCCCCAACGTCGAATTGAGAGCATCTGTTGTTCACTGAATCATCCTTCTTCCACTAACATGATAGTTATTATTTACTCTTAAAATACGTTGCCAATTCTGCTTTTGATATAGAATTCGTAGAATATAAATTCTCCTGTTTTCGTTATTAACTGTATAAAATAAGTTGTAATTTCCAAATGGAACCATGTGAATCACATAACCACGGTATTCTATATCTGTCGTGCTAAAGCCATCCGGAAATATCATCATATTTTCAGTAGCCGCATCATATAGTTTAAAAAAAGTTAGACCAGAGTCCTTATCCCTTGTAAAGTTATATGCTTCGCAGGAAATACGATATATGTCCTCTATAACTTCATCAGTTTCAAGAATTTTGTGATACATGGTCGTTATAACGCTGCATTAAGATTCTCATCGTCTCTTCATGAGGAGTAACACGACCGTTTTCCATATCATCAATGCCTTTATCTAGTTTTTCTAAAAGTTCAGGTGTTTCAACAACGGGCATCGTAACATCCATAGCCAAACCTCCTAACATACAGCTTTCTCCTTAATCAATTATTCCAAGTCAGAGAAAGCCCCAAGTCGGACTCCCTCTGTTTAGCCATAAGCGAATCCTTCTTGGTAAGGATATTATAGCATAGATACCGGAATTATAATAATATCTTCCATCCGTTCTTAATTCATGAAATTATTGAAAGAGCCACTCTGCCCAACTGTAATCTGTCTTCTGCAGATATGGGTATCTCTTCTCCGGATTTCACTTTTCTTCCGTTCATAAATGTCCCGTTTTTCGAGCCCAGATCTTCTATGAAAATACTGTTATTCCTACAATTAAGTCTTGCATGTCTCCTGCTGACACTTGGATCGTTGATGAACAGATTATCTGTCCCTTTTTGTTTTCCCAAAACCACCGGCCAGGATGTCAGCACTTTTGTTTGTTCTTTGCCATTCTCATACCATACTATCCTGTGTACTTCCTGCTCACTGACATCAAAAAACATTGTGAGATTGTCGTCGTCCTCCTCTTCCTCCGGGCGAACTCCGCTGCATTTAATGACGTCCTCATCATCTGATGCGCCCCAATAATCATCAACGGTAACTATCCCGTCCGGCATCTTTATATCATCTTCTTTTCTTTCCCTTCTTTTCTGCAGAAACGACCTTATTGAAAAAGTTTTTTTACTTTCTCTTCCTGTTGAGATTACATCATCTTTTGGATCCGTCAAGAAATTGTCTACCTTCTCTTCATAAGGCATTGTGCAGACAGCTTCCGATTCGGTTAATTTGCTTTCTTTGCTGTCTGTCTGAAGCCTTTTTATATATGTGCAGAATTTTTCCAGCGAAAACAATTCTTCTTTTGACATTCTGTAGAATTCATATGCAATCTTTACTGCCTTCTCATCATTGTGGTCTACTTTGTCCAGTAAAAAATCCGCAAGAAAATAGTATCTGCCTTTGTTCATATGATGCAGCGCTATCATCTCATCCGTCTCGTAGGGTACACATAAAAGATTAAGCGAATCATCTTCCACATCTACAAACATGTATTCCGGATTGTATACTATGTTCTTTTCATCCAATAAGTACTCTCTTGCCCTAGTTCCGATTGAAAGCAGTTCAAGCAGCATATTTTCCAATTCCGTAGAAGACAGAATGCTATGCTCATATTCGGTGACAAGAGAATGCATGTTGGATACTTCGTATTTAAGAACAGCCTCTTCATTTCTGTATCCGCACCTGCAACTAAGCAGATTCTTTATGTAATTCTCGGTCAGCATTCTAAGAAGATAGCGGTCTTCCTCTTTCACCCTATCTTCAAGCACAAGATAATTGGCTCCCAATTCTTCAGTTATTTCCATCATTCCCTCTCTTTCCGGGTCTGTGCAAAACCCTCAGCACTGCTGCCGGATCCAGCCTTATCACACCGGCTTTTCTTTCTGTAATCAGTTGTTCTTCGTTATATATCCCCAGTTTTTTCAGTCTGTTTGTGATATAAGAAGATGCGTTTGTTTCAACCTTAAATCCCGTCACTTTCACATTCCCGTTGTTTTGATACTGATATATCTGCTCATTCAGGAGTTCCCCCAACTCATCTCCTGTATATGTCTCCACCACACTGTCCGCCGTATTTTTGAGCCTGCTGCCTCTTAATGCCGCAATATAACAGCTTTGCTCCACCACCAGATGATTGTAGAGGAAAAATGTAAAATATATTCCGAGTATAAAAAGCATGAATACCAGTGGAACCACAAATGACGCTTCCAAAGACAGATATCCTGTCATATTCTTTTGTCTTTTCAGTATTTTGCGCATAACAGATAGGCTCCTGCAAGTATTGTGATAAAAGGCAGTTTTGTCTTGTCCTTTATTGTTTTCACTGCGATTATCAACGACAAAAAAGAAGTAACTGTCATTGTTATGATAAATGTAATGGGATTGCTTAACTCAGCTATGCATATCATGAGTAGTCCATCAGCTTCCCCTACCCTTTCCGGCTTTAACCTAGAATAGGCGCAAAGGAAGACCCCGGGAATCATATTTATGACTCGATCTGTAATAGTTCTTTTTCCGCTTATAAGCTCTGTCAGCATATATGTTGTTGACATAACAACAGTTAACATAACCATTGCAGTGGGAACAGTTCTCTTCTCGAAATCAGATATGGCCAGCAAGATTAACAGGGTATGCATACATATTATTAACATCACATTTGGGGCGGTCATCTGACCGGATAATTCAGCCAAATTCATATCTGTCTACCTCCCGCAAACACTGCATGGCGGACGTCCTTCCACTTCCGATAAGGGCACTGTTTTTATGGTTCTCTTAAGACCACTACAGGCAGGACTGTTATGATATCTGTTCCCCTGATCCGTAATAAAGAGCAAGCCCGTTGATTTCCCTCCACCGCATTTTTCGCATGGTCTATATTTTTCTCCGTTAGCGTTTCTTTTTGATGCTATATCATCACTACTGCAGACACTGATATTTACTCTCAGATGGCTGCAATCCTTTGACCTGTGGTAAACCGATCCCGATTCAGTTATATAGACATATTCCTCGTCATCAGTCAGATCAATTCCGGACGTAAGATCGTAACCGGTCCATTTCTTGCTGCAGGCAGCCACTTTTGCCGACGAATCTTCGAAAGCAATATTTCCTATAATAGGACGTATTGGCAAAGTGTCCGTTAGTATTATTAGGTCATTTCCACCTTCAGCCATATGAGCCGCTACCGAAGCCTCATATACTTCGTCGTGAAGCTTTGATAATCTTACCGAATAACCTTCATACATAATGAATAAAGACAGAAGGTTTGCAACAAAGAAAAGAAAGATTGGAATTGCCAATGCGGCTTCTACACTTGCGGAACCGCGATTGTTAAAGAGCCATGCCCCTGCCTTTCTGCAAATCACCTTTTTTAATTTTTTGATTGTTAGATGGGAGTATACGGGATTCGTCATAAGAGAAGATTTTTGTGCAAGTTAATGGGTTCCTTCTTTACGATCTTCACAGAAAAGCATGGGTATGGCCCTTTATCATTCATATGTTGCAAATCTTTTTATACTGCAATCGTAATTGTAGGCAGAAGATATGTTGGCCGTTGCGTAGAACTGATATATGGCATTGTCCATTCTGAAGTTGGAATTGCCGGGTGTTAATCTGATGTCCATCTCCATAATGTCCATCAGTCGCATTGTTGTCCTGTCGTAATCGGCTGATTCCAAAAAGAGCGTGAGATATTTTTTATAGTCCATATCCCCGCCGGGTGGCGTATAGTCATCCAGACAGGCTGCAAATGCCACCATTTGAGCAAGAGGAGTATTCCAACTGGCATCAGTTTTAATTAAAGTCAATCCGTGACCGTCATATAGTATGCGCATATCTTTTGCACTCTCTGCATAACCCCATGCAAAAAGAATGGTCCACTTTACCGCTTCCGTCAGTTCAGGAAGACCTATGGCAGACGTAGCAGCCAGCGCCATCTCTTCAGCCTCCATTTGCTTTGACCCCGAGGACATCAGATATGCCATGTTGATTGCATAACGGGTTTTAAAGATCTTATCTGCAATCTCCTCCATGTTTTCCATATCGGAATCCTTACCGACTATCAGGTACTCTATTTGATATGTAAGGGCTGAGCCGTCTTTCTCATCACTGTAATATCCGCACTGATCGAAGATGTATTTGTAAAATAACTGTCTTGAGACCAAATCGTCCGGGGCCTTTTGGTATGGTCTTAAGCCTTCTCCGTCTCGTATATTTCTGCCCGATATCAGCCCGCTTATGTCTGTCCTTCCGAATCTCATGGCAGCCGGATCTTTAACTGCATAATACAGTGCTGTTCCCGGGGTAAGCGTACCTACCGAGTCAGCCGGATTACTTATGGAGTAGGGTTCCTCATCCTCCTCAAGATTGGAATTCAGTTCATTCATAATCTCATCGACCTGACCGTTGGAACTGTCTCTTTCCCCACAATAAGCGTCATAATCCGACAAATAAGCCTCCAGATCCTTTTCGTTGTTTATGGAATCCGAAATCATATCAAGACCGTATATTGCCTTCATATATCGATCAATCTGATATCTTAGGACCCGTCCTTTGTTATCCGAGGCATAACTTATTCCGCTTATGAGCGCATTATCTGCTCGGCATGCGGTAAGGTCCTTTCCTTTTCCGAGTATTCCCGAAGAGCATTCATCATAATTGATATTCATGTAGTGGATAAGATGTTTTGCGACATTTTCAGGTTTCCCGTTGCCACTGCCATATGCACTGTCAATAAAAAACAGTTTGTACTGCTGTAGAAGTTCCCTGTTGTATTCTGCCAGTAGACTGTTTATTCCAAGATCTGCCACGCACTCTGTTTGAAATCTTATTGTCCTGTTTCTTGCGGCAATAAGCATTGTTGTGATCAAAGATATGATTATGCCCAGAGAAAGCGCCACATATACTGTGATGTAGCCACCGTCTCTGTATTTGTTTTTGCCTGTCTTCATCGCTTCAAAAATGTCAGATGCTGTTGGCCTGTGATGTGATCTTACTGAAAATAGTATTAACAAGATTGGTTAACTGGGTCTTGAAAATAATAACCAGACTTATAAGCACAACGATTATCAATATGATTTCTACTGTGCCCATTCCATCCTCCTCAGCCATTAATTCTCTGATTCCTTTTAATCCGTTCATATTATTCCTCCTTATATTAGCTGTAGCCTATGCCCCAAAAGACATATAGGCAGGTACCATTATGATCATTATTACGACTCCAAGCATAAGTATCATTGGGAATATCAGCTTGGTCTGAGCCTCTTCCCCCATCTTTCTTGCGAACATCTTCCTGTCCTCAAAAGCTGCTTTAACCTCGGTCGACAATGCTTCAATCAATCCGTCGGTTCCCTTTTTGAGATTCTGAGTAAGCAGAGCAGACAGTTTTTTATATGTCATTAAAGAACATCTTCTGCCAAAGAGCTCATATGCCTGTCCTTCATCCATTCCATCCTGTATCTTTCTGACACATAAAGACAATTCTTCATATACATACTTCTTTCTTCCGAAAGCTCCCGCTTCCTCTTTGTAGTCCTTTACTATCCTTTCTATCGATCCTCTGATGGTCATCCCCGAACTTATAAGCAGCTGAATCTTACTTACCAGTTCCGAATAATCCATGGACAGTTCTTTATTTCTCTCCTCATATTTCTTCCCCAAATCTCTGTCCCCTGCTTTCCATACCACAAGCAACAGCAAGGGCAGTAGCACCAGCGCAACCGGAATAATCGGCGATGAGCTTTCCTCCCATGTTATTCTCTCGTTATTCACAGACCCCGGAAGTTCCTGATAATCCAAATTCTCCGTAGCTTTATCTCTGCTCTCAATCTCATCCATAAGTTCTTTCAGCCTTAAATCAGCCTCTTCCATTGCAGGAGGGTACAGTCTCAAAGGATAGCTGTAGGTCTTTTCATATTCGCCGTATATAACAGTAAGATTCAGATCAACGTCCGCCCCTTGGGCGTATTCCTCAGTATCTCCAAGTTCTCCGTTATTCCTTAAGAGAAGATAATCTCCGCTTTCCCACCTTATCTCAAACTCCTCATATCCTTCCGCTTCTGCGGGCAAATTCATGTCTTTGTCTATGCAATCAAACGACTTATTCTCTCCCAGAATAATAGGCTTAAAGTATCCGTAGATTTCATCCATTTTTTCTTCTGCCTCTTCTTCCGTATACTTTTGCTCGTTGACTTTGAGATCTATGCTTCCGTAATCATAGTTATCGGAATAGGCCCTTACTGTAATTGATTCGGCCCCCTTCTTATATGTATTCCGTACGATTCTGTTTTCCGTAATAGCACTCGAATTGCTTCGATCGTACACAAGCAAAGCGGTTATGAATATCAGACCTCCGCTTATTAACAGCACAGTCTTTAACTTATCTGCATAATAATCCGCTACGAGACTGTTCATACTTACACCTGGACTGATAAGTGACAGTCTTTTCTCCATGTCCGCTGAAAAGGGCTTCTTACCATTTTCCTCACAGAACGATACATATCGCTTGATAAGTTTGTATGGCAGTTTTTTTATCTCTCCTATGAAATTGTGTTCGATATATTCTTTCTCTTTCTTTTTTCTCATGGATTCAGACCTTGATATCTACAATTTTTTCTGACATGTACACTGAAAAAACATATACCGCCAATGCCACAGTCATGATTACCACACCTGCAAGGTTGTGATATAGCGATTCAAAAAAGCCCGGACTCGTTAGCTCGATGTAGAAGATTATTAGAAAGGGAACCATATTCATAATCTTCTGTTCAAATCTCTTGGCACTTACCATAGTGTCAATCTCCTGCATAACAGCAACCTTCTCATCTATCACATTTATATAGGATTCCATTATTCTGTTGATATTGCCTCCGGTCTGCTTGCCTATATACAACACTCCCGCAAAATCACTTATATCTTTTATCCCGCTCCGGTTTGCCAAGTCTCTTATCAAGCCGGTGAGTCCGGCATTGTTGTTAAGTCCCCTCTTTATGATGGCGAGTTCCTTTACAATGTCACTTTTCTCACCGTAAAAGCCTTTCATCTCTTCGAAAGCTCCGCAAAATGCGTTTTCCAAAGAATATCCCGCCTGAACCGATCCATTCACCGACACCAGCATTTCCTTAAATTGCAACATCAGATTTCTTCTTCTTTTTTCTCCCAATTGTTTCCTTTTCCTGAATACAAAAAACGGAACAAATGGAGACATGAATATAATTGCGTAATAGGATCTGTAAAAAAAGTAAGCAAAGACCGCAACCAACCCGAAGGCCTGTATAATGCTTATGGCATATTCCTTTATGCTCATCCTGTATGTTTTGTAATCAGTTGATTCCTGCTGCTTTAAGCTTTTCAACACCTTTCAGCTCTCCCACTTTTTCAAGTCGCCCTATAACGGAAGATTTGCTTTCTCCGCTCTCTTTGAATCTGTAGATAGGATTGACAAGCACCTCATGTCCGTCAAAACCTTCCACCTCCACTATTTCCAATACTCTCCTGGATTTATCTCTTAATCGTCCCAACTGAACAATGATGTCAACGCCTCCCGCAATCTGTCTTCTTATCGCATTAACAGGCAGTTCTGCTGCCATCAGTATCATTGTTTCCAGTCTTGCAATAGAATCCGTCGCACTGTTGGCATGAACAGTTGACATACTTCCGTCATGTCCGCAATTCATCGCTGAACAAATCATGTCCATTGCTTCTCCGCCTCTGCACTCGCCAACAATGATCCGGGTTGGCCTCATGCGGAGACTGGTCTTTATCAAATCCCTTATCACAATTGCTTTTCCTGCATCCGTGTTGGCATTTTTAGTCTCCATTCTCACCAGGTTATCAATTCCCTGAATCTGAAGTTCCGCGCTGTCCTCAATCGTTATTATTCTTTCATCCGCCGGAATAAAGGCTGACAGGGCATTGAGGAAGGTCGTTTTTCCGCTTCCGGTACCACCGCTGATGATAATGTTGTAACCGCTGATGACAAGTTTTTCCAAAAAGAGGGCTACTTCATTATCAAGGGAGCCTATCCTGATCAGATCTTTCATCATAAAGGGATCTTTTGGAAATCGCCTGATCGTTAGGATTGGCCCATTAAGTGCCACCGGGGAAAGAACTACATTTACACGAGAACCGTCTCCCAGTCTTGCATCCACAATAGGAGAGGATTCATTTACAACTCTGTTGCATTTGGCCACAATCTGCTGAATTACATTTCTCAGAGTCTCTTCCGAATCAAATCGTCTTTCAGACTTGTAGAGACGACCGGCTCTTTCAACAAATATATTGTTAGGACCATTGATCATTATCTCCGTAACACTCTCATCCTCTAAGAAATCCTGCAGAATATCCAGTTTTCTCATTGAGTGGAAGATCTGTCTGCTCAGTTCTATCCTCTTTTTCACCGGAATATGAAGATCTCCCTCGGCTTTTTGCAACTCCTCGCCTATCATTTTTTTCAGGTTTTCATCGGACACATCCTCCAGATATTCGAGTTTACCTATAAGTTCTCTTTTTATCCTGTTAATAACGTTTTCATATTGTTCCATCATTCTTTGTTTATGAGATTCTTTACATATATGCGAAGATCATTCCCGCCTGTTTTTGCAGATTCGCTTTTCTTTACTACAAGGTCATATACGTCACATTTATATATTTTCTTCTCCATATCCTCATATCCCAGAATCTTCAATTCATGCATAAACTGTTCGGTCTTCGCTTTTGCCGCCATGTCATTAGTTACTGTCATATATATTCGGTCGCAGAGACTTAATATCTCAAACAAACCTTGAATACCCTCAGACAAATCCAATATCAGATGTTCATAATCGGTTCTTTTCTCAATCTCTCTGATAAGATTAAGCCACTCTTCCGAATTCATAGATCTAAGATCAACATGACTCTTCATTGGAGGTACCATGTGCATGCCCCCGGTCTGCCCCGATATCTCTGCTATGTAAGAAGCCAGTTCTGTATTACCTGCTCCCACTGCATATATCAGATCCGACAGGTCATTGTCTCTCTCGTCATTAAAGAATCTCCCCATTCCCGCAAAGGATTCAAAGTTGAGATATAATGCCTTGGAGTGTCTACTTAATTCTTCCCCCAGTGCCATCGCAAGACTTGTCTGACCGGTTCTGTGAACAGGTGTGAAGAACCCCGTTATCTTCAATTCCTTCTTACGCTCAAGTATCTTGTCTACACCTTTTGTTTCTGCTGCAAATCCCAGCAGTTCTCTTATGATCTTCTCGCAGTTTTGATACTTGTATATTTCTCTGCGATCATGATCGAAATTTCTGTTATTGCGCTTGAAAAGTATTATTTTTTCAATATCTTTTTCACCAAGCTCCGGCAGTTTAGACTCCTCATCCGCTATGATGATATCAATGTTCTCCCTCTTTAAAAGGTCTTTAAGACTGTCCGGATCATCTCCTGTTTTAACTAAAAAGGGAAAGCCCTGCTTGTTATTGATGTACTCCGTCAGCTTTCTTGCATAAGCTACTTCTTCATCAAAAATCATGATTGTGTGATTCATATCTACCTCTCAAAAAATGGAAAAATATCAAGACTTGTGGCTATTACCGAAGCCAGCACTGCCACAGCCAAGGGCAATGCTAAAGATATGGTGTCAATCTGCGTTGGTTCATGGTAATAAGGCCGCAGACGCTTTTCAGATAAGCAGGTTTTTACGTAATCCGTTAGACTTTGGATTCGAGACGCAAAACAAGAACTCTCTGCAATTTTAATAATTGCCATGATTGCACCAACACAGAATGCCGACACCAAAATAATGAACATATCAGGGACATCATAATAGAATGGGATAAGTGCATATAATTTCACGTCTCCCGCCCCCATGGTTCCGATAATGAAAAAAAGATAGAAGATTGCCATTATAGCCAAACATCTGCTGAGTGCGTCCAACATACCGGACAATCCACCCCTTGCAAAGGCGTACAGCAATCCTGTCAACAGCCCAAGAATTATAAGAACATTGGGAACCTTTCCCGTCTTAAGATCAAAGACTGCAGCAAGTATAGAAACAGACAATATGCCTATCAAAACTGCCATCTCCTTTTTTAGTTTTAAAACTGAATCAATCGACCTGAATGGTCTTAACGAAATGCTCTTTAGCCGACTCTTAAGCCTGCAAAGCATTCATATGATACAGATACGAGGCAATCTGCCACGTGTGTGAAGCGTCTGTGTGACGCCTTCGATTTAATGTGATTTGAAATATATCATCAAAAAAAGGAGTTTGTAAACCCCTTTTTTCAAAATTCTTTATGTTTTGTAACTTTTCGACAATTTCTTTTCTGAAAGTTCGTTAGATTTTCACGAGACTTTTAGATCAGTTTTTTTCTGAATTCGCTTCCGTTTTTTTCAAAGCCCATACTCTTCATATAGTCTTCGTGACCCATGCTTTCCTTCGAAAAGCACAGCGTGTTGATGTCATATTCAGGCAGTTCTTTGTAGAGATATTTGCCTACGGAAGTGTCACGGAATCTGGGCACGGCGTAGTCCAGAACTATCTCACAAACTCCTTCTCCCTGATCTTTTCCAAGAAACAGTCCTGCCGGATTATCTTTGAACATGACCACATATGCCTGGTCGCAGTCCTCTGTCTCCTTCTCTGTAAATGATGGGAAGAACTGATTGATATCTTTTATATATTTCTCAATAAAAAAGTGGACGATTTCATTGTCGGCCTTCACTTTTACCAGATTAAAGGTTCTGCTCTTGTCAGCCAGCTTGTATAACTGATACAGATTGATAAGTATCAGGCATATGTTCATAAAGGCAGTCGGATAGGAATGGATTATAAATGCATAAGTGGTAAAGATCACACTTCCTATTGTGTTCACTATTCTCAGCTTCTTCACTGAAGTCATGAGCATAGAACATACCACCAACAAAGAGCCCAGATATCCTACGCCTTCTATTATCATCTCTCTTGTCATATTTTTTCCTTCTTTGTCATGTTCGGATAGAATTTATCAGTCATTCAGGTCATTCAGAAAAGGCTTCAGCTGGGAAAGCATGTTATCGATATTCTCAAAAGCAATGCTCTTGGTTGTTCCCAGTTTATTGGCTTCAACAATATGATCCTTAACTGATTCATACTGGTTCTCAATCTTTCCAAAACTCTCATAGACTGTATCCAGTTCTTTTTTTGCCGTAAGTGTGGCATTGGTAATCTGCTCCTGAGTCCTGGCCGTTCCGTCCACTGCTTCTCCGATTTCAACGAATTTGTCCTTTGCCAAAACAATGTTTTCCACATTCTCCTGAAGCGCATTACGGGTTACTCCCACACTCTTCTCTATATGCTCACTGCCGGCATTAACATCCTCTATACTCTTGATGACATTGTCAACAAGAGCTTTAATCTCATTTGCCAGATGATTGATCTCTTCCGCAACAACAGCAAATCCTCTTCCCTGTTCTCC
>JAEEGL010353002.1_pt1 | contig 14930 bp, 12 predicted proteins | sample 9134231 | NCBI WGS metagenome assembly JAEEGL01 (sample SAMN16246548, study PRJNA631951) | gut metagenome | biome: gut microbiome; feature: rumen; material: fiber-attached | host: Bos | place: Iran: Karaj | collected 2018-10
GGTTTTGTCAATATCGGAAATCCTGAAATCAAAGGAGAACTCCAGCAGGCGGATTCCATCGTGGGCGGTATTCAGGTTTACCGCGACATTGCCGGAAACAGAAGAAAGGAAGGTTCCGGGGCCGCGCTTTACGGAAATATCCGCACTCTTCAGGGAATAGGATCGGGTGGCATTCAGAATTGCCTGGGTTGTTGTATAGTAATAATCCATGTTGCCCATATAGCGGGGATTCTGCTGATCATAATCCATGCTGAAATAACGATCCGCTGCATAGCGGGCAGCCAGGTTCAGGGCAGTATCCACGATTACAGGCTTGTTTTCATCAAGCACGATCCGGACTCCGGTGACGTTATCTCCTTCCTTTTCAACAGTAACGGCGTCCTTGCCAAGGACCAGGTTCGCGTAGTCCGCCAGGCTGCGCACGATATCCGCGACAACATTCAGGCTGACAGAAGGACGAAGAATGGAATTCTGGCTGCCGCCGGTTCCGGTGATGTAGGTGCCGGGATAGATGACTTCGATGACATAACGCTTCTCTTCATCCGCAAGGATGGTCCATCCGGAAGCTTTCTTTTCACCATCGGGCAGGGGGCTGAGGAGATCCAGTTTCCAGGAGGAGCGATACCCGCACTGTTTATAGACCGTTTCCACAGATTTGAACCACTCGCCGTCCAGGGAAAAATCCGCAGTTCCGGTAACTGTTACGTTGTCCATGTCCAGCAGGACTTCCGCAAGATTGTCAACGACCAGGCGAAGAGCGGATTCTTCTGCCAGCGCAGAAGTAAGCGCTGTCAAAATAAGCAGCAGGGAGAGAAGAAAAACAAAAAACTTTTTCATGATGATTCCGGACTGTGAGTCCGGCTCCTTTCCAAGAATCCGGGAATATATGCGATGGGGGATGCATATGCTCCCGAGGCTGGATCCGGATATCATCCGATATCCGATCAATACATTTAACGAATACAGACAGCCGTTTCTTCCCGAAAAACGAAAAAAGGCGGAAAGGATCATGCCGGAAGGATTTTCGGTGAGAAACAAAAAAAACAGAGCCGCTGACGGCTCTGCCAAGTCTGGGTGAGAGGATTCGAACCTCCGGCCTCTTGAACCCCATTCAAGCACGCTACCAAACTGCGCCACACCCAGGCACCGCGGGCGAATCCCCGCAACAGATGGTATTTTATCAGATTCGTACGTGGGTGTCAATGGTTTTTTACAGCTGATTCCACAGTTATTCCACTGAAGAGGACGGTGCAGGGGCAGCAAGCTGTTCCTCCAGGGATTTGATTTCCTCCCGGAGGGAATCAATGTCCTTCTGCCGTTTTTCAGCAGAAGCGATATCATCTTCCGCATCAGCAATCTGATTGGTGAGGGATTTCAGTTCGGTTTTCAGAACCATCTTGTCCGCATCGATCTGTTTCCAGTGATCGGTTACTTCATTGAACTGTTTTGTCAGTGCTCTCAGTTCCACAGAATCCTGATGATACCGGATCAGGAAGGAAGCAGACAGGATGACCGCAAAAAGAAGGGCAGCGATCAGTACGACGGCCGGAACAGAATGCTTTTTCGGCGTATTGCTCATTTTGACGCCTCCTCTTCTGCGGCTCCATCCGGAAGCAAAGCAGCAAGCTGCTTCAGGAGTTCTTCCTTCCGCGCCTTCAGTTCCTTCCGCTCGGCTACCTGGGCATCCCGGGCGGCCTGTACTTCCTCATGCTTCGGAGTAATGGCTTCCAGCTGTTCTTTCGCAATCTGGATATCCTGTACCGCCCGGTCATATTCGGCCTGCTGCTTGCGCTCACGGCCCTGGGCTGTTTCCAGGCTGAGCTGCGCCTCTGAAAGCCTGAAAGCCATGGAGGAGGATGCAGGAACCTGCCAGATGAGGATCAGCGTGCAAACCCCCATCAGGACAGCAAAGAGGCAGAGGAACCAACGGGACTGTTTCATCATTCATCACCCTTCCAGATTCGTACGGAAGAATTCAAGCACCTGGTGCCACCAGGGGAAGAAAACATCATTGACGGAACGGAAAATTTCATGGCGGGAATCCCTAACAAAGATCTGTTTCCCATGCGGAACACGTTCAATAAAAGATTTCTGTGGGGCCGGCATAACACTGTAATCCTTATCCGCTGAGGACAGAAGGACCGGGCAGGTGATCTTTTCCGGAGCGCCGGGAGCCAGAATCCGGCCTGTGACAGCGAGGGATTCCAGCGTCCAGTTATACGTCGGCACGCTGTTCCGGAACTCTTCCCGGGAGGTTTTGATTTCATCATACCAGGAAAAGCGGGCAGGATCTGTAGCACAGGAGGTACTGAAATCCTCCGGGCCGGACCAGGGCTTCATAAAGAACGGATGTTGTTTGCCGCGCCCTGCGAGCTTTGCGGCCCGGCAAACAGCCCTGGCTGCCGGAACCGGTATTCCACCGGTGTTCGGGGCGATCATCGGGGCACAGAGGAGTGCTGCACGGAAAACATCCGGGTATTTCTCCAGGAAAAGCGCGGCGACGGCACCGCCCATAGAATGGGCAAAGATCATATGAGGCTCCGGCATCGGGGCAAGGAGACTGTCCACGACCATTTTCAAGTCTGAAACATAGTCGTCAAAATGCTCCACATGGGTAACAGATGAATCGGCAATTCCGGAAGCCCGGCCGGAACGGCCATGGCCACGCTGATCGTATGCCACAACCGAAAAACCGCTGCGGAGCAGGGAATAGATCAGTTCTGAATACTTGTACGCGTTTTCCGTGAAGCCATGAAGAACCAGTACTGTGCCGGACGGACGATCCGCGTTATATGTGACGCAGTAAAGAGGTGTGCCGTCCTGCGCGGTAAGGGGAACCTGTGTTTCACGATCCCGGAGGAAAGGAAGGACAACAGATGACATGGTGCCGGCGTAATCCGGGGACATGACAAGATAATCAGGACTGATGCGATCCATAACGCTGCTCCCTTAATATGCTTTGGTCTTGAAGGTCCTTCTGATGCCATAGGGGTTGTGCATGGTCTGGGGGGTATTGACCGGAATGGAGATCGAGCGGTTCCGCGTTACATTCAGCACAAGGCCGACACCGCCCATATTGGTCATCATATTGGATCCGCCATAGGACAGGAAGGGAAGCGGAATGCCGGTAATCGGCATCAGCCCCAGGGTCATGGCGATATTTTCCAGCACATGGAAAAGAAGCATTCCCATTACACCGATAATGATAAGACGCCCGAACTTGTCGCGCGTATACCAGGCCAGATACAGCATTCGCAGGAGAATCAGGATATAGGCAACCAGAACGGCGATACATCCGGCAAATCCCCATGTTTCACCGATTGTCGCATAGATAAAGTCTGTCCAGTCGGCCGGGACGTAGTTCAGCTGGGAGATGGCTCCCTGGACAAACATTCCGTTGCCGGTTATTCCTCCGGATCCGATGGTCATCTTGGACATGGTTTGCTGATAAGCATCGGATGAAGAATACTGTTCCGGATCGATCCAGCTGAGGATCCGGGCCAGACGGTAATTGTCCTCTCCGGAACTGGTCAGCATCATGAGTCCGGCAAGCGCGAGGATACCGAGAACAGCGATACCGGCCAGGATGCCAAGCGTTTTCAGAGAGACATTCGCAAAGTACAGCATTACGGCGAACATAAAGATGATCACCAGCAGGGAGCCTGTTTCACCTTCCATCAGGATGACCATACCAGGCAGACCGACCAGCGCAAAGATGCGGATAAACGACCGGCTGTCGGAAAGCGGCCGGTCCTGACGGGCCAGGTACTTCGCCAGGAGGAGGATCAGGGCCAGCTTTGTAAACTCAGCCGGCTGGATTGTATAGCCCCAGATAACGTCCAGCCAGGCTTTCACGCCCTGGGCCCGGTTGAAGACTGTGGTGAAGGTGAGCAGGAAAAACGCAATCCAGTAGAACAATTCTGCCCGCTGGCGGAGCAGATCATGCGGGAAAACAGTGATGACACCGACCACCAGCGGTGCCAGCATCAGAAACAGGCACTGCTTCATCGCAGAGTCGGAATTTACCACATGGTTCAGGAAGGAGGCATCGGGATCGGAATCCGGAGAGAATGTCGCCACGCAGACCGCCACAACGCCAAAAATGGCCATACCGAATACAAGGGCAAGCAGGATGCCGTCCACATGGGCCCTTGTCCGACGGGAATCATCAATGGCTGCCAAGCGGAAGTACCTCCTTTAAATCGGATGAAAACAGACGGCGGAAGAGGGTGGGTTTCTTTGAACCGTAAGCCGGGAAAGGCGTTTCCTCCCCGCAGAGACGGGCAGCAATCCGCATGACCGCACGGCGCGCTTCGCAGTCATAGTCACAGAAGAGCGCATGCCGCAGCATCGCACGGTAAACAGACGGGTCCTCCGGAATTTCACCGAGCAGCTCGAGATCAAGCGTATCGGCAACAGTACGGGCCGAATACATTTCCCCTTTCCGGATGAGATCGTTGTCCAGCCGGTTGACGATCAGGCGGGGACGGGCTGAATGCTTGGCTTCCATGATCTGCGCAGCACGTTCCGCGTCGCGGATCGAAATGTCATCCGGTGTAGTAACCAGAATTGCCTGGTCCACACCGGCATTCAGCACATTGCGGAATCCACGTTCAACGCCGGCCGGGCAGTCAATCAGGACGAAATCGCTGGACCGAAGCAGTTCCTTCAGGATTTTGCGCAGGCGTTCCGGTTCCAGAGAACGCACACGGGCAAACTGGGAGGCAGGAAGCAGGCTGAGGCCCGGAATGGACGGATGGGAAAGAAGCGCCTGGTCCAGCCGGCAGTCCTTAGCAGCCACATCCACCAGGTCATATACCACCTGGTTTTCCAGGGAAAGAAGCGCATCCTGTGAGCGAAGGCCGATATCCGTATCAATGATCACGACAGAATGACCCCGTCGGGCCAGGCACGCGCCGAGACTGGCCGTGACGGTGGATTTGCCGGCACCGCCCTTTCCGGACGCAACACAGATGGAGACGGACATGACAGAACCTCCTGTAGAGTCGAATCAGAAAACGGTAAAACAATCAGGGCGCGAGGGAATTGCCAAGGGGCAGCACGATATCCGTATTGCGCAGTTCCTTCTGCTTCATATACCACTCAATAAAGTCGCGGGGCGCCTGGGAAGCATATCCGCCTGAAGCACCGCTCGGGATGAAGCAGACCACGGCAATCTCAGGATTTTCAAGCGGGGCAAAGCAGACGAACCATGCGTTATCCTCCACGTCAATATGGGTGACCTGGGCGGTTCCTGTTTTTGCGGCGATCTGCTCCTTGTAGGGCCAGTTCCGGAAATACTTTGCCGCGGTACCGGTATCGTCTGTAACGCCCTTCATCCCTGCGTGAATATAAGGCATCATTTCCTCGCCCTTTTCCAGTGTCCACTGCAGGGAAGGCTCACGCTCGGCAAGGATTTCGCCGGAGGGAGAAGTGATGGAATCAATCAGCGAAACGTTGTAGACTTTTCCCTTGTTGGCTACAGCAGTAACATAGCGGGCGACGGAAATGGGCGTCAGCACCGTAACGGACTGTCCGATACCGGTCAGAATGGTCTGGCCGCCGCCCCACTTGATATCGTTGAGCAGGCGGTAGGTATCGCCGATAACCACTTGCTGGTAAACCATTTCACGGGACATGTTCAGCTCTTCCATCAGGATAATGCGGATGTCGTTAAGCCATCCTTCACCCTTTTCACCCTGGTTTTTCTGTACAGCCATATCCATCAGCCGTTTGGCACAGACGGAAAGGCGCTCATCATCATAAAAGATGTGGCGGGTGCTGCCCTGGTTGGCCAGGTGCGCTTTGAGCTGGTTGAAAACGATGATGGGGAGGGATGTATCCTGATTGGCCTCGTTCACCGGTTTACTCGGATCATAAAGGGAACGCTGGCAGCCAACCACAGGCCGTACCTCGCCGGGCAGGTCGATGCCGGTTGTGGATGTGAGTCCGAAAAGCGTGGAATAGTAATAAAGCCGATCTTCCTGCAGCCGATCCGCGACCGTGTAGAAGAAATAGTTGCATGAATTTTTGATTCCGTCTTCAATTGTCTGGTCCAGATGAGTGTACCGAAGGCTTTTGGAAACCCAGCATTTCGGGGCGGTCTTCTCATCCTTGTTATACTTGGTGTAATACCCTTCATCATCAATGCGCTCGGTAGGGGTCAGTTCTCCGGATGCCAGACCGCCGTAAGCGGTTACCATTTTGAAAATGGAGCCCGGAGTGGCCCGGGAATGGATCGCGTAATTCAGCAGCAGATTCCGTTCGTCGCCCAGGATCACGGCGGCATCGGTTCCACCCTTGACCAGCGCGTTGAGGTCATAGGTGGGATAATTGGCCATTGCCAGCACGCGGCATTCCATATCCAGAACAATCAGGCAGCCGTGCTGCGCCAGCTCCAGCGGGAACTGGTCCCATTTCCGGGCGTGGATTTCCGCTTTGTATTTTTCCAGCCATCTGCCCTCGAGGATTTTGTCCTGCTCGAGGGAACGGACCGTGGCCACGTTATCCCGGATAACCCGCTCCGCCACTTCCTGGTAGGCCGCATTCAGCGTCAGCCGGACGTTGTTGCCGTCGGTTGCCGGTTCCCCGGGATCCACCACGCGGGTAATGCGGGACATCTGGTCGCGTTCCACTACCTTATACCCTTTGCGCAGGGAGGAATTCGGCGTAAGATAATCCTCCATGGAATACTCAATGCCGTCACGGCCGACGATATCATTGTAGGCATATCCCTTGGCGGCAAGCTGGAGATATGTTTCACGGCTTGGAATCGCACCGGTATACCCGATGATCTGGGAAGCCAGGGTATGACGGGGATAAACCCGTTTGGTACCGTTTTCAATGCTCATGCCCACCAGCATACTGGACCGGGTTTCGATCTCGGTTACCGTGTCAATCGATACATCCTTCGCGATGACGATTGGCATGGAGTTGAAAATATTCATCTGCATTTCGGAATAGATCGCCATGATCTGGAGCATACGGTATTCGGAGATCTTGGTCCGGTCGATCTGGTAGCGGGCGCTGAGCAGGTCGATACACTGCTCCGCCGTCTTATAGCGGGATGAAGTGGCATAATTGTTGGAACGCCACTGCCGTTCACGCGTATCCAGAACGGATTCCGAAACCCCGCTGCCGAAATTGAATTCCCATTCACCCTGCTGGCTCCGGCGGATGACGTAACTGACGCACATGGTTCCGCCGTTTTTTTCAATGATATCAATCGTATCATTGATGGATTTGGTATACAGTGCGTAGAGCGCCTTGGTATTGGCGGAAGCATCCTTCTGGAATGTGACGTTGTAGACCAGCTGATCCTCCGCAAGGATTACTGAGTCGGAAGAAATGATCGACCCGCGTTTGCCGCGGAGGTAAATTGTTTTGGTTTTGGTACTTTCCGCTTTTTCCTTATGAATATCCGCCTGGTCGAGCTGGAGCCTGACCAGACCGGACGTCAGCCAGATGAAAATGAGAAACAGCACAACCAGGAATGCGGCATAACGCCAGAACTCCGCTGTTTTTTTCTTCTTTTTTTCGTCCTGCAGCAAAAGTATCAGCTCCTTTCCGCCGGTTTCCCGGAGCAATCAGAGAATCAGTTCAAATGGATTGATCAGGCACGTTTGAAGACAACGGGCGCTGTTTTCATCACGGGTGCGTTCAGCCTGCGGCCAAAGATCAGGCGCCGCACAGGGAAGGCCAGCAGCAATGTCAGCACACCGGTCAGCAGCACATCCAGGAAGCCGCGGAAGATGTGGGCTCCGGTCAGGCTGATGCCGGAGATGTAGACATAAGTCAGGTTCACCACTTCATATACAAAAGTGTTGAGCATCGCGCAGAGCACGGTGCGCAGCCAGGCGGGGAGCTCAGTCCGCGTCCGGTTGATGGCCCGGTCATATTCCAGGGTCTTCAGCGGCTTATCCGCAAACGGGAATGAACAGAAAAGCGTGGAAACAGTATAGATTCCGAGGTTGAGGTAACTGACCGACGGAACCATGATCTGCATCAGCAGACCGTAAAGCGCACCAACCCAGAAAGCCCTCAGCTTCCCATAGGCTACCGTTACAATTCCGATTACCGCAAAGAGCAGGTTCGGGGAAACACCGCCGATTTTGATATACGGCATGGCACAGACCTGGAAAAGATAACCGAAACCCGTCAGGAAAGCAAGGACCAGATAGCGGCGGAAGAACCCGGACTGATACCGGGCGGCGGATGATGTTGTCATTTATTCATCCTCCTCCCAGTCCATCAGGTCCGGATCCGGCGTGTAGTACGGCGTCGGTGTCGGCGCAGGGGTCGGCGACGGTGTGGGTGTCGGTTCTTCGTTCCGGCGCTTGCCGATATGATAGGGGATCTGAGAAACAAATGGCGTCGGCTCCGGTGCAGGAGTCGGCTCGGGCGTCGGCGTCAATGTCGGCGTGGGGGTCGGCTCCTCAGTGGGGGTGGCTGTCGGCACCCAGTAATCCGGAATTTCGGTCGGCACCGGTGTGTCTGTCGGTTCCGGGGAGGGCGTGTCAAACAGGGAGGCGGCTACCACGGGAACCTCCGGCGGTATATAGGACGGTTCCAGGGTGTACAGCTCCCAGTCGGGACGGGAAGCAGCCTGGCTGATTACCGGATTCCGGGATGGTACGAAGCGAAGGACGATAACATATTCCAGATGGGGAAAATCCACGTTGGGCCTTACCAGGATGTATTCCTTGTTCTCTATCGAACCGCGGGAGCTTTCAGCGATTTCCCCGACCGGAATACCTTCCTGGAAATCCATTCCGACGCCGGAGGTCAGCACAGGATCCTGCAGGCGGGGAAGGCTGTTTTCCGGGATATAGTAGACACGGCACATCGGCGGGCCGGAAACGTCATCCAGCCCGAGCGTTCCGCGCAGGGTTCCCTGGTCATCATTGATCGACTGGATGATTACACCGATGGAAGCAGCGGAATCGATGATGGTCCGGACGGTGGAATCATGCTCCCGGACGGTTTCTGTATAGCCGACCAGGGAATAGTCGTAGGTAACGGGCATATACGGTTTAATCCCGTCCGCTGATCCCTTGTTGATCGTAAAGGTGGAGTAATATGTAGGAGATGATTTGTCTGTAATCCGCGCGATGAGCGGCCGGAGCAGGGGATTGGCATCCGCTTCTTCCTTCAGGTCGGCATACATCCGGGATTTGACCTGAAGCTCTTCTGTCAGCATCGTTTCATAGGTCAGCTGTTCATTTTCCGCTGTGACACGGTCCAGCTCTGCCTGCAGGTTTTCACGAAGCTTCCATTCACGGAAGAAACCGCCGAAAGAATCGGCAATACCGGCGAAAACCGACTGGACAGGAGAAATGAGCCGGCTGATCAGGGAATCTTCACTGCCAAAGAGGGGAGCACCTGATGTGCGCTGGAAAATGAACGCACCGAGTCCCAGAACCAGGATTACTGCGGCTGTCACAAGCGCGGCGGCACGAAGACGCCGATGCTTCCTGCGGGAACGCCGTTCCGCTGTCTCCAAAGGCTGGAGGTTTTCATCCAGCATGATCCCGGATGAGAAAACCCGGGAGGAAACGGTTTCTTTTTCATCCTTCTCCGGGGTTTCTGATGATTCAGGCGGTTCCTCTGATGAACGACCGCGGAGTTTGCGGATTGCTTCATCCGGCGTATCGGATGGGATGGAATCCGCAGAAGAGGAATCTTCCGGATCATTATAGATATAATCATCCACAACAATGGGACGGATCTCTTCAGGCGTTTTTCCCCGCTTCTTAAATATCGGCATCAGCGTCACCTCCTTCCGGAACGACCTCGTCAGACAGTCCGTAATCATCGGTGATTTCCACAAAAGTCACATCGACAGTATCGTCCTCATCCCCGCTGCTGATTTCGGTTTCAGGATATTCTGAATAATCGTTGTAATCCATCATTTCGATGTCATCGGACCCGATGTCATATGACAGGTCATATTCATCCGTTGGCTCATTATCGGAAGCGGATTCATCATCAGATAAATCACCGCTGTCTTCCGGATCGGAGACATCCTCCGGGACAAACAGACTGTCTTTGCTTTTGGCTGTTTTATAGCGAAGCACGACCACATGGTCCAGTGAGGAGAAATCCACGTTGGGTTTCACAACGATATAATCGCGGTTGTCCTTTGAACCGCGGGTGCTTTCAGTAATTACACCGATCGGGATCCCATCCAGGAAATCCATACCGACGCCGGATGTGACAACCTGGTCACCGGGACGGGGAAGCTCACTTTTCTCCACGAGATGAACACGGCACATGGGGGCTCCATCAATACCGACCGTACCGTTCAGTGTGCCCTGGTCCCGGCTGTTGGACTGGATGACGACCCCGATGGAAACGTTGGAATCGATCACCGTGCGGACTACGGAACGGTATTGGTCCACACTGTCAATATAACCCACAAGGGATAATCCGTATGTGACGGGCATATACCGAAGGATTCCATCCGCAGAGCCTTTATCAATTGTAAATGTGGAGAAGTAATTCGTATCTGACCGGCCGGTGATTTTGCAGGTGATCGGGTTCAGATTTTCAATATTCCGGACTTCATCCGAAAGCACCGTATACTGGCCCAGTTCGCCTTTCAACTCATCCGAGAGCATTTTCTTATAGGTCAGCTGTTCATTCAGCGCAACAGCTTCCGCGTATCTGTCCGCCAGCTCATCCCCGATCTGCCAGCCGCGAATGTAACCAACGGCGGTATCGGTTACGCGGGAAAAGAAGGACTGAACGGGCGAAACGAGCCGACTGATCAGAATCTCCGGCTTGTCCAGGAAAGGAATATGCTCATCAATCCGGTGGAATATATAGGCGGCAATGAACAGAACCAGCACAACGGTGACGACTGTAAGCGCAAAAGCCCGCAGGCCGCGGTGTTCCTTCCGGGGACGGTTTCCCCGGGTATCTACCGGCCGGCGGTTTTTTCCATCCAGAATCACACCGGAGGAAGATACCCATGGCTGGGCAGAGGCATCCTTCCGTCCCAGATATTCTTCTGCTGCGGATTCCCCGGCATCGGGAACACCGGCAGAACCGGAGGAGTCGTCATTCCGGCTGTCATGAAGCTTACGGACAGCTTCGTCCGGCGTATCGGAAGAATCAGAATTCAGGGAAACAGTTTCTTCGGGATCATTGTAGATAAAATCATCCACAACGATCGGACGGTTATCTTTTTTATCTTTGCCGCGTCTTTTCAGTTCCGGCACGGGGATCACCTCCTTCCCGACAGGGATCTGCAGGATTCAGCAGTTTTACCGATGCTCAGCGGGTGCCTCCCTTTCCGTTCGGGGAAACCAACTGGATATTTTCAGTGAGGTATCCGATTCCCAGAATACAGCAGTCTCCGGGATCGCGCGCAAGCAGGACCGGAATTCCCAGACTTTCGGAGATAAAACGGTCCAGCGCGAACAGACGGGAAGCATCACCGGTCAGATGAATACCGCCCCGCATGATATCAGCCGCAAGTTCCGGCGGCGTACGCTCCAGTACCCAGCGGATGGCTTTGATAATGGCGCCGCAGGGTCCTTTGACTGCGTTGTATGCCTGGTCGGAGGTAAAATTGACGGTTCCGGCCGATGTGCTCAGCTGGTTGATTCCGCGGACGAGAACGGTACGCGGCTCTTCAAGCGGAAGCGCTGCAGCCAGGTCCTTTTTAATATTTTCTGCAGTCTGCCGGCTGACCAGAAGGCTGCATTCCTTCCGGAGATAATCCACAATCGCTTCGTCCATTTTGCTGCCACCGACCTGGATGCTCTGGGAAACGACCAGACCGCCCAGAGAAATGACGGCAACGTCCGTGGTACCGGCACCGATATCCACGACCAGGTTCCCAATCGGGTCATACACCGGAAGACCGGTGCCGATTGCTGCCGCAAAAGGCTTTTCGATCAGGAAAACATGGCGGGATCCCGCGGCAAAACGAACCGCTTCTGAAAGCGCTTTCCGGTTGACATCATCCAGATTGCAGGGGACGGAAACGATCACACGGGGCTTCCCGACATAGGAAACGCCGATCGCTTTCCGCACAAAATAACGGAGCATCAGTTCAGCAACATCAAAATCTGCCACCTGCCCGTTGCGGATCGGCCAGACCGGACTCAGCCGGTCCGGTGAACGGCCGAGCAGGAAAGCAGCCTCATCACCGACCGCACGGACCGTATGCCGGCTTTCCCGGTCCAGCACGACCAGGGACGGCTCGGAAATGACAATTCCGCGGCCGCGAACGTACAGATGAACCTGATCTGTACCCAGATCAATACCAATGTCAGGAGCCCAGAACGGCATAGACGACAATCTCCTTAATCATCAAATCATATGGAAAGTTCAGCAAAAACCGGGATATCCTGCACGGATCAGCAGGGACCGAACCAGGTAAAGCGGAAGGCCGATCACAGATGAATAACTGCCCTCCATGCGGCTGATCCACAGTGAAGCACGGCCCTGGATCGCATAGGCACCGGCTTTGTCGAGCGGTTCGCCGGAAGCGACATAGGCTTCAATCTCCGGTTCAGGAACAACGTCGAAGGTGACGGAGGAAGTATCCCCATCCGTATAGATGACGCCGGCCGGATTTACTACGGTAACCCCGGTGTGCACCCGGTGGGTGTTTCCTGAAAGGCGGCGAAGCATTGCAGCTGCTTCTTCCGGACCGGCGGGTTTGCCGAGGGTTGCACCATCCAGTTCCACAAGGGTATCGGCGGCGAGGATATATCGGCCGGCAACCTTGCCGCTGACAGCCAGGGCTTTGCGGGCGGAGAGGATCCGGACTGCGGACGCGGCCGGCTCGGCACATTGTTCATCCACACGGGCAGTGCATATTTCAAACGGAATTCCGGCGAGCGAGAGCAGCTCGCTGCGGCGCGGAGACGCAGAAGCCAGGATTAATGTTTCCACAATCGAAACCTCCTGAAGGAAACAAAATAACCCATTAATAATAACATAAAACAGAATGAAAAGAAAGTTATTATGACAGGAGCTGACGCTGCGCCTGATTCCGGGCGCGAGGGGCAGGAGAGGGATAGAACCCGTTATTTTTCTCTTTCCGATGTGTTCAATCACAGCCAGCACATATATAATGGCTATGTACAGGGAAATGGCTGATGCAAAGAAAGAACAAGAGGGAGATGCATGGAAACCATGAGGATCTTAAGGAAAACCATCATACTGGCACTCTGCCTGGCTTTGTGCGGGATCATGATTCCGGCCGCAGGGGAGAAAACAGGAGAAAAAAACCGGATCAGTTCCCCGGAAGAAGCAGAGATTTTTGTGCGGACATTCCTGGGTGAAAGTCCGGAATTGCTGGACGGACAGTATCTTCTGAGTGAAATGATGGAACAGGCTGTTTACGGAAACGGCGGATTCAGCGTAATCGCAAAGCAGTTTGCGGCGCTGGGGGAACTTCATGAGACAGCCCCTGCTTATGCCGGTGAAATATCCGGAATGAAGGTGTTCCGGGTTCCGTGCAGGTTTTCGATGGCGGAAATAGACATTGTACTGACCCTGGACGGCGACGGGGCGATCGCCGGACTTGTGACAGACAGATATACCGGACCGGCAAAAACAGAAAAAGCCGAGGGCCGGCATTATTCAGAAACAGAACTCTATCTTCCTGTTCCGGAACTGAACGGAGAACTCCCCGGCACATTGACCATGCCGGAAGGAGAAGGACCGTTTCCGGCAGTGGTCCTGATTCATGGAAGCGGGTCGAATGACCGGGACGAAAGCATCGGCGCTCTGAAACCATTCCGGGATATCGCAGAAGATCTCTCGAATCAAGGAATTGCTGTTTACCGGTTTGACAAGCGGACTCTGGTATACGGAAAAGAAATGGCTGCCGACACAAAAACAACCCTGAGGGAAGAATCCGTGCTGGATGCCGTCCGGGCGGTGCAGCTGCTTGCCGGACAGGATCAGATCGACCCGGAACGGATTTTTGTACTGGGGCACAGCCTCGGCGGCACCGCCGTTCCGGCAATTGACGTTGAACTGAAAAACCAAACGGTACAAGCACGGGGATATATTCTGATGGCTCCCGGTGCACGCCGGCTGGACACAATGATCCGGGATCAGTACGATTTCCTGGCAGAACTGATGCCGGAGGCTGAATCCGAACGGAATGCTGTTCTCGCGGAGCTGGAAAAGCTGGAAAAACCCGAAACGCTGCAGGAAGGGGATATCATTGCAGGTGCATATGCAGCATACTGGAAATGGCTGATTGAATATGATCCGGTCGGCATGGCCGCGGACATTACAGTTCCATGCCTGCTTATGCAGGGTGAAGAAGACTACCAGGTATCCATGGAGGACTTCCGAATCTTCCGGAATGCACTGGGCGGAAAGGAAAACTGGACATTCCGCTCCTATCCGGGACTGGTCCATACATTTACGGACGGGAAAAAGACAGAAGGCCCGGCTGCGTATACACGAAGCGGGCGGGTCAGCGAAAGAGTGACCGCGGATATCGCTGAATTTATCATGACCCAATAATGAATTCCAGTCTGAGAAGGAGACCGGCAGGCACTGCCGGTCTCTTCGCTTCTCCACGATCAGACTAAAACTTTTTTCCCTTCTGTGGATTCACCGGTCAGGACTCCTGTGATGAAAAGGAGCCATCTGCGCAGAATTTCTGTTAAATTGACAAAGAGCAAACCAAAGCAATATAATATACTGAATATTTATGTGTGCCGGAGGAGCAACGAAAATGACCAAAGCACTGATCTCCGTAACCGGGCTGGATACGACCGGTATTATTGCCAGCGTCGCTACCCGCCTCAGCGAAATGAACATCAACATCCTGGATATTACCCAGACGATCCTGGACGGGTATTTCACCATGATGATGATCGTGGACCTGGACGGAGCCAACCTGGATTTTGAGGAAATCAACCGCCGTCTGCAGCCTGTGCGGGACGAGA
>JAEEGL011926253.1_pt1 | contig 14930 bp, 13 predicted proteins | sample 9134231 | NCBI WGS metagenome assembly JAEEGL01 (sample SAMN16246548, study PRJNA631951) | gut metagenome | biome: gut microbiome; feature: rumen; material: fiber-attached | host: Bos | place: Iran: Karaj | collected 2018-10
AGAAAATTATGCGATTGTGTTCGGTTTGGTGTACCAATGGTGTAAATTGGTGTAAGCCTCTGGTGTAAACCCGTTCATAAGTCGAATTATCGAGAATTATGAAGAATTATAAAGGGTTATTTAATCAATCGGCTTCATTGTCGGGAGCGCTTGAAAGGTCTTGATATTTGTTGTTATAAAGTCATTTTTGCTCTCTTTTCAAGCATTTCTCAAAAGACGATTTTTTAAAGGGTCCCTTAAGTTTTTATAAATTCTGCTTGTGTTGTATCATTGATTATTGTAAGTCCTTCATTTTTGGAATACGAGACATCATTATTTCTAAGATTATTCATCCCGTGCCCGTCATCAAAAAATGAAAAAAAGATATTCCCCATATTTCCCCCCATACTATACATTTTGTAGAGAATTGTGAACACAAGATACATCCGGAATTATCAAAGATATAAATTATTATAATTATAATTATTTAGAATTCACTCAAAAAACTTTTGCAACTTGCTATTTTTTGTTTAGAAAACAGTTCCAATAAGGTCAATAACGGGGGTGTTAAAGCACTTTCTTATCGACAACGCGACGGTAGGCATATATACGATAAGCGTTCCCAAACAAATCGCAAGCACTGAAGCAGGTGAAACAAACACCGCCCTGCATACAACCGACGAATATACAGTGGAAGCGGCGAAGCACACAACAATACCAAAAAAAGCAGAAGTCATAAACGAGGCGATATATTCGTAGAAAACCGCCCTTGTGAGCCATGATTTCCTCACGCCGAAAATCTGAAGATAACCGAGTTCCTTCCTCCTCAGATACAATTCCAGACTTACGTTTGATTTTATAAAAACACACGAAACGGCGAAACATATAATATATACGGCAAAAAGAAGTAGCGAAACATTCTGAACGGTTGTCTGAAGATCTGCCATATCCTTATAAAACTGGTTGACATTACCCGTTATATTTCTGATTTCTTCAAGGACCGTTTTACTGTTCAGAAGATTGGGATATGAAAAGGCAACCTTTTCGTAGGGATCCGTATGTTCGGTCTGATTCATCGACGCGAGTTCATCGTACATGATAAGGACGGCGGGCTCGGCAAGCGTTTCGCGGTAAAACGGATTCAACCTATAAAACGATACGAACTTTTCGTTTCTCCCTTCAACGGGAGAAGGATCCGTCGGATACAGTATGCCGCTTATAACGAACTGTTTTCCGCGATAGGTTATTGGAGAACTAATTATCGTTTCCGGAAATGCTTCGGCATAAGCCGCGCTAACGATCACCTGATTAGCCGTGGATGGAAAAGATCCGTTTTTTATCATATCTGGAAGAGCAAAAATCGAGTCTTTTTTATCAAACAGCGGAAGAAACAGAACGCCATTTTCACAGTCCGAAACGTTATAATATACCCTGACGTCATATCTTTGTCTGACAATTTCGAACTTTTCCGCCGTAGTGATAACGACATCGGTCACGTTGCGACCGACAGCATATTTTTCGTATTCGCCCCGAAAATTGTCGCTTATCGCTGCGGCGATGAAAAGCAGGGAAAAAACGATCGCAAGCGGAATGATACGGCGAAACGATGCCTTATTTTTTCTTCTAAAGGCGTAGCTGAGAGGTGAGATACCTTCGCGGACCTTCTCAACGTTGATCCCAGTTTTTTCCGCCGTCGGTTCACTCTCGGTTTCTTCAACGGCTTTTTTTACCGAAGATATTTTTCCGTAGTCGAGATAAATGATCTCGTCCGCAAGCTTATCGAAGCAGTCTTCGTGAGTGGCGACGATTACAATCTTTGATTCCGATATGCATTTCAGGATTTCCGAGATGCATGCGGAATTAACTGCGTCAAGCGACGCTGTTGGTTCGTCAGCAAGCAAAACGTCAAAAGGCTTCAGAATCGCCCTCGTGACCGACGCACGCTGGCGTTCTCCGCCCGAAAGTTCGGACGGAGAACGCGACAGGAGCGGAGAAATACCGGTCATATCCGCCGCCTTTTCAATTGTCTCATCGTTTGGGCAAACAAGTTTAAGATTGTCTTTTACAGTGAGCGATCCGACAAGAAGACTTTTCTGATAAATATACGAACATGAAAACCCTTCCGAGACGTCGGAATATATCTTCCCGCCGTACTCAGTCTGAACCCCTCCAATTATGTTCAGCAGAGTAGATTTGCCGCACCCACTTATGCCCTTTACGACGTAAAGTTTTCCAGTTCGAAACGTATAGTTGATTCCGTCAAGAACCGTGCGGTCGTATGATTTTGTAACGTTTTCGAGAGTAATAATCACAGCAGGTCCCTTTCTTCCGTCAGATTGGCATACCATGTTTTCGAGTTTATTGCGCGCAGAGCGGACAGTGTTGCGATAAGCACCGACACCGCAATCAGCAGAACAGCGGCCGCCATCAGGATCGGGGTAAACGTAAACACCTGAAAGGGGATAAACGAAAACGCGCGGTTCAGTGCGTTGAAGGACAACCCGATAATCAGAGAAACAATCAGAGAAAATGCGATGGATGCGGCCGTTTTTTTCATCCGGAAGGCGGCAAAGCTTTTCTTCAACTGTTTGCGGGAGAAGCCCATATAATCCAGCACCGACAGAAACGAGCCATTATATATCAACTCGGTTTTAAACGTCGCCGTGCTAAAAATAACGGCAAGCAGAACGGCAATAAAGGACATCGGCAGAAGAACGGCGCACAGCGCAGTAAACAGGTCGTAATATCCGCCGCTTGAAAGCGTATAGTCAAACCGCAGATCTAACCCGTTCTCCTTAAAGTAGTCGCCGTTCTTTTTCAGATATTTTCTTGCCTCCCTGAAATTTTTGAAAAACAGATTATATGCTCTTTGTCCGTTTTCAAAGCAGAAGTCAGGATCTGACTCATATGGCTCTATCACCCGGTAATTGATGAAATACGAATCTGTCTGTAATCCAAGACCCCGAAAATAGTACATTTCGTTCTCATTCATTTTTCTGAGAACGCCGGTCACCTCAAGCGATACGCTCCCCGCACCGTAAAGAACGACGCTCATTGTCGTTCCGACAAGCGAGCTGTGATCTCCGGGAGAAAGGTTTTCTGCGTAATCGTAAGACAGAACGACCTGATTGGTGTCAGTGAAAAAATATCCGTATTCAATGCATCCCAGGTGCTTGAACACTTTCGGATCGTCGGGAATAAAATAAGCGGCGAGCTCGTAATCCACCGTTTCTATTACCGTATTCCCGTCGTCCTGCTCTTCCGATGAAGGAACTGAATCAGAATAAACAATGTTAAACGCCGCGATCCTTTTGCTATCTGGTAGCTCGTCCGGCAGGACTCGTTCCATAGTACTCAGCCTCAAATAATTGACGGAATAAAGCATTTCCATCGTCGAATCGAACTTGTTTGACGGATAATCAGCAAGAAGGCACACGCAAAAAACAACCGCGAGAACAACAAAAAACCGTCTCCCAGCCTTTTTAAGATATTTCGCACTGTCATACCACTTTTTTATGTAAATGTAAGGTGAATCGGAACGTTTCTCCGTCCTTGAAACCGGGTTGAACCGCCGGGATGGCGGCACGCCGTTTCCCGCTGCGGGACCGCTCTGCTTTTTTAGGTTTAGAACAGAATCGGCGTATTTCCTTACGTCCGCGTCATGTGTCGCACAAATGACAAGTCTGCTTTCCGAAAGCCTTTTTATCGCTTCGAAAACCACCGTTTTGCTATCTCTGTCAAGCGAGGCTGTCGGTTCGTCGAGAATTATCACCGGACTCCCGGAAATAAGCGCCCGCGCGATGGCCAGTCTTTGCCGTTCTCCACCCGAAAGCCCCGGGGGAAAAGCCTCCGTCAAATACGACATTCCAAGCATATCCAGCGTTTCTTTAATAAGCTCCGGATCGTCTTTTACAATCTTCAGGTTTTCATAAACCGAAACAAAATCAAGAAAAAAGCTGTCCTGAGTTATATAATCGTACTGGCGCAGCCCGCTGAAGCATCCTGTATATTCCTCGCCGTCATATACCACCGTGCCGCCGTCGAACGGAATAAGCCCGGCAAGTATGTTCAGTAGGGTAGTTTTCCCGCAGCCGCTCTGTCCCATTACGGCATAAAAGCCGCTTTCTCCAAAATGGCATTCAAAGGTTATCGGAGACTGACTAGGGTACGCTTTTGTTACGTTTTCAAGTTTTATCATAGTCAATAATCAAAAAAAGAGGAGTATCCGCCTCCTCCGCAATCAGTCAGGTATATTTACCGAACGATTGCCTGTTTATATCCGTCAAAAAAACGGCAAGCCGTCCAAGATTTACGCCATCGATAACGGTCTGACCGTATTCGTTTATACCGGACGTAAAGTCGTTGTCTGATAAAATATCGTTGGTGATTTTATGCACAAACTGCCATAGTTGACTCTGCTTTTCCGTCGGTTCGCCTTTTTCGATTATATCTGAAAGCTGTACATATTGGTTAAATCTTTCTCCAGTCTGATACAAAACGTCGATATAGAGCACGTCCACGTACCCGTTTCCGGTCCTGAAGCCGATCTGGAATTTATAACCGTCTCTGAACGTTTGCTCGGCAAGCATTGCATATGACGGAAATTCAATGTACTTATCCGAATATTCACGCTGAGGTTCTGTAAGCGCTTGTGTCATTAAATTATAGAAAATATCGACATCTAACATTTCAAAAGACAACTTATTTTTATCGGTTGCAAGCAAATCTTCTACTGAAGGCTTATCATTTTTGCTATAGCAGAGAAAATCAGCAATTTTCAACATATCTCTATTAAGCGCAGGGGCATTTTTGTCGTTACCCAGCACCTGCATCTTCATAGCAGGCATTTCCGCGTTTGAATCGCTCATCAAATCTTTGCTAAAAGCGTATCTGAGGTTAATTGCATTGAATGCATAAGGTATAGAATTGTTATTCTTATGCCCATCAACAAAATACTGATATTTAAAGCAATACGACCAACCGTCTTCAGAAAAATAATAAGCGTATTTGTTATAAAACAATCGTTCCATCTTTGTGTTAGAACACGAAACGTTGATAACAATTATATAAACCGAATAGAGAAGTAAAACTGTTTTTTTCAGTCTGCCCATATACGATATAAAAGCAATCCTTGAGGAATATTGTGAGAAGTATCAGCGGCTCTGACTTCAATACATATTGTTATATAAAGTTCGAGATTTGAAGTATCCTCTATAGTAACGACATCATTCGGATCAGTTCTCCACCAATTAGAAGGCTGATAAAGACCTGTATTTGTCCTGATAACGAAAGTACCTGTATATTTGCATACATAATCATCAGAATTCCATGCATCATCTTCATAAAGTTTCACGGTCACTTCTCTGGTTGTATCCCAAACATAAGTCTCATTCGACAATCCAACGCTTGAAACATAGAAGTAAACACCCGCATTACCAGAGTCTGGTTCTGGATATTGCGACGTAAGATTTGCCGTTTGACTGTTTCTGCACGAATATTCTGTTCCGGCTACACAGGAAGGTGAATTGTAATAACTTGAATAATTGCGCGCACTGACTGACATCGATAATGCCATAAAAACAAGCGCTATAACAAGAAAACTAGAGATTATACGATTACGTTTTTTCATAAGTATTTAACCCTTTCATATTCCTAAAAATATTTGTACCACTATTATAAATCTTTTTCTATAGTTTGTCAATACTTTCGTCAATTTTTTTAGATGGATTCACATTTTATTCAATAATACTACTAACGTCAACTTCGAAGAATTTTTCTATGAAAGTTGCTTTTACAAAAAAACTGCACCAAGACGATTCTTGTCCTGGTGCAGCGATTTAGGGATACTTATCTGAAAATGGAGTCGAGTCCTTCAAACTCACTCTTCTTGAGTTCTTTGGTCGCATCGGCATAAATGTTCATCGTTGTTGATATGTCACTATGCCCAAGTGCATCTTGAATGACCTTGATATTAACCCCAGCTTCGACCATTCGAGTGGTAAAAGTGTGTCTTAAAATATGACAACTGAAGTTCGGGAGCAAAACCGGCGGCATTTCAGTTTTTTCAAACTCTTCCGTATTGCAATCTCGAATGATACGCTTTAAAGCCCTGTTCAGAGACGATTCGCTGTGAACCGATCCGTTCTTGTTCAGGAAGACGAAATCGGTATAATCGTCGATGGTAACGTTACAGGTAAGCCCCACTCCTTCTTGATACAGTTTTTCCTGTTCCAGAGCTTCCTTAGCAAAATCCATAAGCGGAACCTGTCTTATACTCGAATGAGTTTTGGGTGTGTGTATTGCGTAGTAGCAGCCTTCTTTATATCCAGGTATGCTGTGCGCGTAATAAACCAGCGTATGATTGATATCAACGAACCCTTCCTCAAAATTCACATCACACCACCTCAACCCAGTGGCTTCTCCGACTCTGAGACCGGTTCCTAGCATAAAGGCGAAAATCGGATACCAATGCGAATTGGCATTGTTCTGTGAGAGATACCCGAGAAACAGTTTCTGTTCAGGTAAAGTCAGCGCTCGTCTCCTTTCCATTTTTATTCCTCGGGCTTGCTTGATTTCCTTGATGACATTATTGGATGGATTGCTCCTGATATAATCGTCATCGACAGCCATCTCAAACACTTGATGCAAAACTGTGTGTACGCCGTCAAGCGTTGCGGGCTTTAATCCCCGGTCTTCAATCAAAGAGTTATAAAAGCGTTTGACGTCGCTTTTCTTAAGATCCGCTATGCGACTACATCCGAAAGTGTCGTGAACAAACGTATTATACATATAAATATAATTACAGAATGTGTTGTCCCTCAGCCCGCGTTTCAGCTCTTTCCATTTCTCGAACAGATCGTTCACAGTCATAAACCGAGATTCGGATTTGATGCCGTCAACCTTGTCTTTGGAAATCTTGCGTTCTTTTTCTCTAAGTTCATTAAGAGTCTTGGCATAAATGACATGCCTTTTTCCATTTCCGTCTGTCCAGCCGTACTGGTATGTTCCATTCGGTCGTTGAAACTCACCTGTGCTTAGAATGATTCTTGACTTGTCTCTGCGTTTCTCTTTTGCCATTGAAAACGCTCCTTTCATTATTGAATAAAGACTATTCGGCCCGTAATACAGTTTACGAAAAAGAAGTAAGCTAGCCAAGTATGCGATTTCCTCAATCGCATACTTGACAAATTACAATCAAATTGAAAATGCTTTTGAGATGTATTCATCAAGCTGTTTGCGCTTGATTCTTCGCTTTGAGCCAACCCACAAAACAAACGGACAGTTGTTTTGGTTTGTCAACCTGTAAAGCGTATTTCTTCCTATTCCGGAGTATTCCGCGGCTTCATCCAACGTCATCGTTGCTTTTTCCCAGAACGGTATGATATGTTTCAGAGGAGGACCTCCGTTGTTGTATTCTATCTTCATTTTGACACCCTCTTATCGAATACGAGATAGTCGTACCCGAGGTTGTCGCATTTATCACATTTCCCCTCTTTCTTGGAAAACGGATCAAGGCGTTTCACTATGAAAGATGGATTTGTTTTATAATCCGCAAGGCACATGGGGCAAAGACAACGGATATCACCGGTACGATCAAGATCGTAAAACCATAGCCCGAACATTTTCTTTATAGCATTATTGATTTTTCGCCAGATCGATTCATCGTCGACGAAACCAATGTACTTCTGCAATTCGCTTCTATTGACGCTTCTGATCTGTTCAAGCATGACCATTGAGTCCTGTTGCAATCCGAATCGAGATTCAATGATGACATGAGAAGGAAGGTACTGCTTTTTTATGATCGAAGTTATTGCAGCAATAATGACGGTGGGCGAACGGCTGAACCTATCTGACTGTAGAACAAGGACCGGCCGCAAACCGCACTGGATAGAGTTGTCGTTGTTCCCAAAATCGTATAAATACAGTTCTCCGCGTTTGATTTCAGTGGTGTTTTGATTTTTCATTTTATATCCCCTATTCTTTGAAATGTGAGGTCCTTATTCCCCATCATCAATAATCCCCTCATCTTCTTTGGACAAAGGGGTGCCATTTTTTAGCCCAAATCCGAAATATTTTTTGAAATTCTTTTTAGCGCACTCAATTGACTTAGAAATTGTTGGTATTGTAACCCCTTCAATTTTTGAAACTTTTGTTAGCGACTTTTCTTTTTCCGCCCATAAAATGAGACGACGACGTTGTACATCCGGAAGCTTACGTAATACAGAAAGAACCCGGCGACTTTTTTCTTTATTACTTGACTCTTCAAGGAAAGTTGTTAAATAGTCATCAACCTGAAGGGTGGAAAATGTCTGCTCATCATCGCTGTCAACCTCAATACTTATCGTATTTCTTGTATTCCGTTTTTCATACTTGTCTTCATTTTTGTAATAATCAGCTATGGGAAAATAGAGTCGCATCGAGTCAACAATATAGGGCTCATATTTCTTCAAAAGTTCGCCGTATTTTTTGATTAGTTCTTCTTTTGAAAGGTCAGTTAGAATCAAATATTTCTCATCTCCGACATGCCCCGGGTATTCATTGGCAAGAGAAAACGCTTTGCATTCAGCTTTGAATTCTGAAAACAGCTCGTTATCTACGATGGTTATATCTTTTTTCATATCTGTGATCTCCTTTTAATTTTGTTTTTTGTGAAATCAAGATTCGGAAATCATGGATATTTTACGATAAAGCAAAGCCACATTGATAACATAAAAAATCCTTTCCCGAACAAGAGGAAAAGACTTTTTCTCATCGTGCAAGCTATCCAAACAAGCAAAAAGGCGCCATGGATTCAAATGATATAGTTAATCCTATATCAATTTGACTCGCACGGCGCTCAGTAGTCCAACCGTTACCGGTTCACTCCGCTTGCTCGAATAGAGTTATTGGTATTCAATTTTTATTCATGAGTTTATCTTTGTTAGTCTGTATCTTTGCTTATACTTACGCCTGCAAAAGTAGGCGAAATTCAATACCGAGATGTTTTTGCATTTTTGGCACTTTATTTTCAAATGCCCACTACTGTCTGAATATGCAACTCCAACAATGAAATCGCAAACCGGACATCTCAATTCTCGTTCAATATACCCTTCCGCTTCTTTTCTCGATAATTCCGCCCTTCTGCGGACTTCTTCGGATGCAGTTCGCATATAGTATGCCATCACTTATCACCCCAGAAACTGAGCTCCTTTTGAATGTACTCGGAAACATTGTGCTTACTCAACATATCAAGATCTCTTAATCGAATAACAAGAGCGGAATGAGAAACCTGCAATGAGGTAGCCATTTTATTTAGGATTGCTTTTTCCCTTGGATGGAAAATGTTGTCTCCATAAATCGGAAGTCGCCTTCCTCCATTGAACCTTTTCAGCGTATTCCTCATCACATAACGCGGCATCAATAATGCCGCAGCGATCGTATTTGCTTGCCATTCTCCGATATTGTATCTGTCTTTTAAATCATTGATCGTGTATTCGGTTTTTGTCCTGTCCATAAAGTGGTGAAAACAAGCCGGATTATCCGGGTTTATACGATTTGCAATGATATGTCCTGCTTCATGACCGAGAACGAATCTGCGGTGATTCTCCTCGCCCGGAGTCAGCAAGTATTTGTCTAACACAATCGTATTTCTCGGATAAATGATCTCTTTTGGCTTTCCATTTTTCATGACGCACAGAGGACATTTCCCGTCCCCGGTAAAACCAATGCGGTCTTTATCATTTTCCGCTATGATTTCATATATCACCGTACTGCGCAAAAAGCGGCGTATGAAATCTTCTATATCGATTGAGAAAGGAATACGCCTGGGATCACCAATGTACTGTTGTATCAATCCATCACAAAGTTCATCCGCTTCCGCACGGGAAATAAAATTCGTCAATGTCAGTCCTCCTTTTTTGTTCGTCATTTCTTAAAACCGCTTCTCTTTTTAACAGATAGTATTTTTTCCAAAGTCCTTCTCTAGTGCCATAATTAATTATAAATCCTCCGCAGCGTTCAAGAACGTTTGTTCGCTATGGGAATATAATATCACAAATCAGTTACATTGGCAATAGTTTTTCAAAATATATCAAAAAGGTGGGCGATTAAGCCCCCACCTTTTCTCATTTAAAGCAATCCTCGTACCGCTTTTTCTGTTATCGTCAGCTTGCTGTTTATCGGGTCATTTATCGAATCATTTATAGGTTTTTTAATCTGTTGAATTTACAGACACCAGTTATTTTTTATCTTAACCGTTCCATATTGTTCTTTGATACGGCTCAAAATGGATGCTATTAAAGCGAAAGCCTATGGATAATTCGCCACTTTAATGCGCTAAAATGGTATGGCCCAATTGGAGATAACGGATTTGACTAAACCGCAAGAAAAACAAGTATTTATGGCACCTGCGCCCATTTTTCCTCCAAGGACCTATAAGGAATAACAGGAGGAAACCTCATGCCAAACGTTTTAAAAATAGTATACTAAGATAGAATAAAGAATGACAGCTCTCAATCATAGGGCTGCCATTCTTTTAGATTTACGTTATCGCTTAAAGTTTCCTAAGGCCTTTTGCTCTTTCCCTCAAAAGATAATTTGCATCATTACATAAAAGTTCGATAACACTATCTGCAATCTTTTCAGGGAGTATTCCTTCACGACATAGCGATAAAATGTTGAAGCGAACTTTATCTGCTGGATCAAAAACGCCGTTATTGAAGACATGAATTATTCTATCATTCTGGTTCTTTGATATTATGTATGACATACTTCGATAAGCAATTTTTCTTACATCTGAGTTATCATCACTTGAACATTGCATCACAATTGAAACAATAAGGGAATCAACATCATCGTTCTGATGATACAGATACTTATCAATGCAATCAATAAGAGCTATCCTTTCTTTTGTCTCTAAACTATGAAATTCCACACACCATTGAAGCAGGCAATCGGTATCGAGTAACCCACAAAGAAATTTCACCATTAGCACACGAATCTCAAGCGTTTTTCTTGTACTAGATGCAAAGAATTCTGATCCTTTTTGTAAGTCGATAACTTCAACTGCTTTTATTAAGTCGTCAGGTATACCGATCTTTCTCTCGTTAAACGAACTAAGAACATCGCAGAGACACGCAACGCACGCTTCTTTTGTTTGAACAGCTGCGAAACTGTCTAGTACATCAATCGCAAGAGGAATAAACTCTTTTTGAAGCAATTGGTCGATTTCTTGGTTTTCCTCATTCTTGTGTACAATCATACTGATCATAGAATAAGGATTGGACGCAAAACCGTGGAAAACACCTTCATTACTATTTGCCTCAAATTGATTCTTGGCAACTTCAATTTCCTCTTTTAAAATTGGGAGCCAGTTTTGTTCTCCAGTATTGATTTTATATAATGACAATTGTAATCCTTCAAGACCATTCCCATCAAGAGTTTCCAAGAATCCGAAAATATCGCCACTCCGCTCCACTAATGCAGCCACCAGTTGAGGGTCTCCATTATTATTAATGATAAATGGTAAACTGTCTTTTAGAGCGCAAGCTAATCGCAAGAGCGTTTCGTTACTTACCAGATCCAAATTTATATATAGGATTATGTGCGAAAGCTTATTCCCAAGATGAAAGCGTTTTTCAGATATAATTGGTGTTATTGAGGTTATAACTTTTTCTGGATTCAATCTGCCTAAAGTATTAAATATTGTTTCAAAAAACGCTTCCGAGTTTCCCCAGTATACTGATGGTGCGCAACTAAAAAGATAATCTTCGGCTTTTTCAAAAGAATCATCTGAAAAATACAGTCCTATAGTGGAAATCAATTCTTTTTTTATTCTGTCTTGATATTGAACAGGAGTATATGCAGTCAATTTCCATAGCTCATCAGCTCTTGTTGCAACAAAGGGGTAAAGCTTATCCCAATGACTCTTTATATAAAGCTTATAATCACCATTATCACCAAATAACACATATTGTTTTAAACCTTTGAAGGCTAACTCGAATTCCCCCGTAATCTTTGCATACTGAGTTAATACATGCGAGAAGATTTTTCTTGTTAATTGAAGGTGAGTAATAGATCCATACACTGCGGATGTGAATAAGTAGTTTGCCAAGTTGGATAATGCATTTGACAAACCTGTGCCCAGTAACTGTGTGTATGGAGATGCTGTATCAACTCTGAAACGATCCTTATCAATTTGCTCAAATATATTGGTTGAATATCGATCTAACACCGGGAGAAAAACCATATTGTTTTGACTTGAAAGCTCATCTTGAAATTCGTTTCGAATAGAGAACTCATTGTTCATATTTGAAATATCATTTTCGATATTTCGACAGTCAATCAGAATATTATTGATTATCCAACTTGACTCATTTGCTTGTTTTGCACATTCTAATGCCTCTTTTTCATACAATAGAGCTTTTGATAGATCTCCTTGATTAAAACTTCGTATAGCATCCCAACGTTTTTGAATCCACTCTTCATTTGAAAAAATGTCGGAACATCCAGAAATAAAATCCAGAATATCAGTGTTTGAGATACTCCATTCACCGGTTATGAGCCATTTGATTAATAAGCAACCGAAATTATGCAAGTCTGATTCTTCAACATCCTTTTTGAAATAGCCAACTTTTAAAAGATCGAATAAATAATTGTAACAGCTATTAAATTTTTGGAGTTGTGTTTTTGATGGCAATCCAGTATTTATCGAAAGCGTCTCTTTTGACAGAATGGTTCCATGAGTTTCTGATTCTTCGACATTTGAATAATAATTGTCTTGGAATGATCTAACAATATTATTCATTAAATCATTCCAAATAACAGCTTCAATTGAATCATAATTGGTTATTTCTCGATATGTGCATCTATCATAGTCCTGCAGATCCTTTTTTAATTTGGTTACCGATAGGTCAGGATTATCATGGCTTAAGAAGTATACTAAAAAGGGCTTTTTAAGTTTAACAGCATGAGCGTATTCAGCTGACGTTCCTGGACGGACCTCTCCCATTATAAGGAAGACAATAACATCAGCACGCTCAACTTGTCTTTGAAAAAACTGAAGAGACGGGGTCGTTGAAGTTTCATCCTCTATAATAAAAGGATTCAAATATACACATTCTGTCAAAGTGTTCTTTATTCTTTGGCGTACTTCACTCCAATTAAATTCATTTTCATCTCTTTGTGCTGAACTAATAAAAACTCGAATACGTTCAGCCGGAAGGATATTAGTACATACTGGCATTGTTTGCACCTCAATTCATAATATCTTGAGTAAATTCGTTTTTATACTTTTTCCAAAACGTTGCATTTAAAGCTTTTATCAAGGCAGAGTTTAATATGTATCAACGACAATAATCTCTGCTTACCGTCAACGTTATCAAACCGATTGTTTTCTTTATTATTTTAAATCACTATACCGATCCAATGGGTATAACTATTTGAGAACTCTTTTGATTAGAGAAAGCTTCGATAATATCTCCCAACAAGCCTCCGCAATAATCTTAGTGGACCATTAGTATGGACATTGGTATTGTGGAATAGCAAGCTATATTTTAGTAAAACGTTTATTTTTGGTGTTAATGATGTTGCCGTATTTCTTATTTACTTATCAAACTGTTACTAATATATTTAATTAATTGTTTGTGGGTTGAACTTTTTGTTGTTGACATAAAATTGCCTTCTCAGCCCAGCTCTATTTCAAACATTGCAAGCAGTTTTTTGAACGTATCCTGCCCATCAAGACATGTGCCAGTAAGCCAGCCCTTTTCTTTGTCCCACTCGGACAGACCGCGATAGTAAAACGCCTTTTTGCTATCTTCAATGATGAAGGGCACGATGTCAAAACGCAGACACTCTTTTAACACGACAAGCCGCCCAACGCGCCCGTTGCCATCCTGAAACGGGTGAATTTTTTCGAATTCGGCGTGGAAGGCGACAATTTCGTTGATCGTTATTTCCTGCTTTGCATTATATCCTTCAAGAAGTTTTTTCATCCTCGCAGGCACATCCTTCGGTTTCGCCGTTTCACGTCCACCGACCACATTCGGTCGTTTTTTATAATCGCCTACCGCAAACCAGTCGAGCGTGGAATCTTTCGTGTCGTGTTTCAAAATATAGTGCAGCTTTTTGATTATCTCTTCCGATAGTACCTCGTCGGTGCAGTCGATCACATAATCGATGGCGCGGAAGTGATGCACCGTTTCCAGCACGTCGTCCACCGGAACACCATCACCGACGTTCAGCGTGTTTGTTTCAAAAATCAAACGCGTCTGGTCCTCGGTTAGTTTACTCCCCTCAATGTGGTTAGAATTGTAGGTCATACGCACCTGCAACTCGTGATAAAGTCCTCCGGAGATTTTTGCCTCTTTTTCTTCCCGCAACGTTTGCAAAATCGGATTTTCGGAAATCTCCCGGCACAACTCTTCAGGGGCACACCCGAAGAAATTTGTGAGCTTTTCCATTACCACACGAGATAATTTTTCCCCTTTGCCGATCTTTGCGACTGTCCGCGAAGATAACCCCAACAGCTTTGTCAGATCGGATCGTCCGATATTTCGTTCATTCAGTTTTTGCTCCAGACCTTTATAGGAAAACATAGTACAACCTCACTTTCATCTTTACTTATTATAGCATACAAGGGTGAAAAAGTAACGTTGTTTCGCTGAATTTTATAAAAAAAGTAAAGATTCAAAGCTGAATTATCTTCTGTTCCAACTTAAAATTCATCACTTTAAAGTGCTAAAGTGGTATGGTCCGAGTGTAGATAACGGATTTGACCAAACCACAACAAAACCAAGTATTTACGGCACCTGCGCGCATTTTTCCTCCGAGGACCATAAGGAAATTACAGGAGGAACCCCCATGCCGAACATATTGGAAAATCTTTATTACGGAAATCTCTCGCCCTGCCAGCGCACCGTCCGCCTGGGTAGCCGAGTGCAAAAGCTTGCACAGAAACAGAGCGACCTTGA
>JAEEGL010389758.1_pt1 | contig 14929 bp, 17 predicted proteins | sample 9134231 | NCBI WGS metagenome assembly JAEEGL01 (sample SAMN16246548, study PRJNA631951) | gut metagenome | biome: gut microbiome; feature: rumen; material: fiber-attached | host: Bos | place: Iran: Karaj | collected 2018-10
TGACCATGCAGGTGATATTGGTCTTCGGTCTTGTGCTTATGATAAATAATACAGGTTGGATAATAGTTGACTTCATCACAATTAACGATGTGCCAGTAGTGACCGGTATTTCGACTTCGTAGAGTTACAACATAGCGATTCCGCTTAATAATTTTGAAATAAACGGAGTCAATATTCAGTTCGTTTTCATTAAACATAGGCAATTCCTCCAATACAAAAAATATAAAATATAAAAAATTAGGGCGTGGAAATAATGCAAGAATTTTGCAAAAGATATTTCGTGATTTGATTGTAACAAAGCAGAAGGCAATTTACAAGAGGATTTCTGAATTTGAAATAAGCGTCAATTCATTGATGCGTGGCTCCGAACAAAATGTGAGGTTCAGGGGTTTGGGGGCTATGCCCTCAACAAGCAAAAATAGCATCGGTACTGCTCGATGCATTGCTTGCGAAAATGTGAACAAAATATAGGATTTTGAGCAGTTTTTTGGTATAATATGAGAATGGTATGAAATAATATGGGATTATTATAAGTGGTTGTATTTATATGTAATCTTTTGAGTACCATTAAGGGTATTACGGAGATAGTTAGTTTGTATGAAAATTGCCATTATAGATGCAGATTTAATTGGCAGAGAAAAACATAGATTTCCCAATTTAGTTTGTGAAAAGATTTCTGGATATCATAAAAAAATTGGAGACGAAGTTCATCTGGTTTTAGATTATGATAACTTAGATTCTTATGATGAAGTTTATATATGCAAAGTGTTTACGGACACATGGGTTCCGGATTGGATTGCTAATAACGTGAATATGGATGGAGTGTCTACATCTCTTCCAGAAAATATTCATGTTGGCGGTACGGGATTCTTTTTTGCTACGGCACCTAATCTTCCTGAATATATAGAACATCATATGCCAGATTATCATTTATATGATGAATGGATAGAGGGGGAAGTTGCTAAAGCGCGAGAAGCCAAAGGTGAAGATTTTAATGAAAGAAGCTTTTTAGTTCAATTTAAAGAGTATCTTGATTATAGCATTGGATTTATTACAAGAGGATGCTTTAGAAAATGTCCTTTTTGTGTGAATCAAAAATATGATCATGTTTTTTTACATAGTCCTTTAGAAGAATTTCATGATCCGACAAGAAAAAAACTATGTTTTTTGGATGACAACTTTTTGGGGTCTCCCAATTGGAAAAGTCTTTTGACAGAAATAATTAATACAGGAAAGCCTTTTAAGTTTAAACAAGGATTGGATGAAAGATTATTGACTGATGCTAAATGTGAATTGCTGTTTTCTGCAAAATATGATGGTGATTACACTTTTGCTTTTGATAATGTTAAAGATTATAAACTAATTAAATCTAAACTTGAAATGATAAGAAGGCATACGGATGCTAATAGAATTTGTTTTTATGTTTTAGTTGGGTTTGAGAGTACTGATGAAGTTGATATTGAAAATGCTTTCAAGAGAATTGCTTTGTTATTACATTATAGATGCTTACCATATCTAATGCGGTATATGAATAAAAATGACGCCCCATGGAAAAGATCAAGATTTCGTTCTTTATATATTTCCATGGCTCGTTGGTGTAACCAACCAAGCATATTAAAGAAGATGACTTTTCGTGAATTTTGTGTAGCAAATCAAAAACTTCACAAAACCGAAGGTACACTTTGCTCTGCAATGCAAGCGATGACGGATTTCGAAAACGATTTTCCCGAAATAGCTTCAAGATATTTTGATATTCGTTATGGAGAGCATAATCCAAACATATAAAGGTGATTTTTATGAATCAGAGTGACAACATTCTTTACAATATATTTTTTGGTGAAATTCCTGATAATGATGAATACTCAAAAGAAGCAATTTATAAACTTCTTTCGATGAGTTGTGAAGAGCTATTTGATTTTATTAAAAAAAATAAATCAAATATCTCGGACATTAATCCAAATGATATTCCTCAATTCAGTAAATTTGAAGATGTCTATATGGTTATTCGAGTTATTTCCGATTCCCCTGAAAAAAATTTAAATTGGGAAAAGATTGGATATTATCTATGCCCGAAAGAAGCTTCTCCTGCGGCTAAAACAAAATACGGAGAAAACCATTATAAACTTGCTGTTCAATTAGGATTAGCATTTGCAGGGAAAAATATTCGACTTACTCCAATAGGAAAAGAATTATATTCTATTAAGGATGAAGAAGTAAGAAATAAAATAGTTGCAAGATTAGTATTGAGAATACCAATAATTCAACTTGCACTTTTACACGCTGAGGATAAAAGAATAAATATGTTTGATTATCTTAAGAAATATTTATCAGAATCCACAGCTGTTCGAAGAAGACCTAATGTTAAAACTCTATTAGCCTTATTAGAAAGCATTTCTACAAGTGATAATATGCGAAATATTTTTTGGAATATAGTTTGGAGCGACGATAATGAATTATCGTAATTGTAAATTTAAACCTTCATATGAGACAGGAATAGATGATCTTGTTTTGGATTTTTATATTCCTGCTTTAGAGAAAGCCAAAAGATATGATAGAATTGCCGGTTTTTTCTCGTCAACCAGTTTGGCCTTGTCTGCTCGTGGGCTTGCAGGGCTTATTCATAATGGTGGAAAAATGAGAATGATTACATGTCCAAGATTAGAAGCGGCTGATATAGAAATGATTAAGTCTTCTATAAAAACGGAAGATGAGGTTATTAACGAAAAATGTCTTGATAGTTTGTTTATTGAAGACGATTTTCAAAAAGATCATGTGGCTGCCTTGGGCTGGATGTTAGAAAACAAGTTTTTGGATATCAGAATAGCTCTTGTGTATGATGAAAATCATAATCTTTCAAATGATTGTGGTTCTCATAGTCCAATCATGCATCAAAAGGTTGGCGTCCTGTATGATGAGGAATGGAATGGTATATCTTTTAGTGGCTCTATCAATGAAAGCGCGTCCGGCTGGATGAATAACATAGAGGAATTTAAAGTTTTTTGTTCTTGGAAGAAAGGACAGAGCGAATATTTTGAAAGTGATAAAGCAAAATTTGACAGATTGTGGAGAGAAGAGCATCCTTCCGTTAAAATCAAAACATTGCCACAGGCTTTATCGGAAAATCTTATTGAGAGAGGCAAAAACTTTGATATAGAGCGTATAGCTTTAGATAAATATCGAAATCAGCAGTATACTGTATCTACATATATTAAGAAAAAAGAAGAACTGAAATTATTCTTCTATCAACAAAATGCTCTGGATAAATGGATGGAGAATGATAGAATTCTTCTTCTTGAAATGGCAACAGGATGCGGAAAGACACGAACAGCTATTGCTTGTATTAAAAATCTTGTAGAAAAAACTAACAGACCTTTATTGGTGATTGTTTCTTGTCCTGGAAATACTTTATCTATACAGTGGAAAGATGATATTGAAAAATTAGATGTTCCTATAAAAAAGAGCGTTGTTTGTGATGGAACAAATAATAATTGGAGGGATGATTTAGAAAAAATAATAAAAAAAGTCTCCACTGGATTATATAAAAATGCTTTGGTATATACTACTCATCAAACATGTTCATCAGAAGATTTTATAAATCTAATAAATGATACAAGCGACAGAATGGATATATTCTTTGTTGGAGATGAAGTTCATGGAATGGGTGCAAAGAAAACACAGTTGGGCTTATTGGAGAAATACAGATATAGGCTTGGATTGAGTGCGACTCCTTCAAGATGGTTCGATGATTATGGTACAGAATTAATTACGAACTACTTTGGAAATGAATCATTTGTTTTCACGATTCATGATGCACTTACAACAATTAATCCAATAACAGGGAAACCATTCCTAGTAAACTATTATTATCATCCACATTTTGTTAGCCTAACGGATGATGAACTTGAAGAGTATAAAAGATTATCCGAGAAAATAATAAAAATGCGAGGGTATGCTGATCAAAGTGAAATATATGAAAATCTTCTTTTTAAAAGGGCAGATATAGAGAAAAAGGCTGAAAACAAATATCATGAACTTGAAATAATACTTGATAAGATAGGAAATGATTTAGAAGATACAATTATTTTTGTTTCGCCTGAGCAAAAGGACATGGTGCTTAAGATGTTGGCGGAAAGAAATATTATGGCACATAGTTTTACTGAGGCTGAATCTACATTAAAGTCGCCAAAGTATGGAGGCAAATCGGAAAGAGAATATATTATATCTCAATTTGTTGAAGGTAATTACAAAGCGTTGGTAGCAATAAAATGTCTTGATGAAGGTATTGATATTCCCTCTGCTAAAAGAGCGATTGTTATGGCTAGTAGTACAAACCCAAGAGAATATGTTCAAAGGGTAGGGAGGGTTATTCGTCAAGCGAACAATAAACCAAATGCTGAAATATATGATTTAATTATTAAACCTGATATTGATAACTCTTTTACCGAAGAATTCAGAAAATATGAAAAAAGAATTTTTCTTAAGGAAATGGACAGAGTGTTGGATATCTCGCAGAATGCAATTAATAACACCGAAGTAACCAATATACTTTATAAGGTGAAAGGAGAAATAAAATTATGATACTAAATACTTCTATTACAGAAAAGATTGAGGACAAAACAAAAAATGATCCTGTACTGAAAAAGTATATTGAAAACTTAATTGAAGTTGAAAAACAAGGAAAAAACTATAAAAAACAGTATGAGATTGAATTAAACAAGGCAATAAAGGAAAGAGAGGGACAGTAGAATCATGAGATTTGAGAAAATTGAAATATCAAATTATAGACAATACGAATCGCTAGTTCTTACCTTTCCTTCTAAAACGGACTTAGATTTGCATGTTGTTATAGCTTCTAATGGAATCGGAAAAACAAATTTATTAAATGCTATTGACTGGTGCCTTTATGGTGAAGAATCACACTTAGGAGATAAAGACGATAGTTTATCAATTTGTAACCTTAAAGCAATAGATAAAGCTTTAGAAGAAGGTAAATCAGAGACCGTTGTATCAGTTAAGATTTATGCTAAAGAAAAGGACGAAAGCATTATATTTGAGCGTTCAGTTATAGTAAATCCTAATACATTATTGCCTGGAATTGAGAAATTCCAAGTAATTGATACTCCTGCTTCGGGCAATTCTTCAATAGAGGAAGGGGAAACTGCAGCTGAAATAGTTGATAAGTATCTTCCGAAGAAGATTAAACAATATTTCTTTTTTGATGGAGAACAATTATACAATTATTTTGGAAAAGGACAGGATACAACCCATGTAAAGGATTCAATTCACGAAATAGCGCAGATTAATCTTGTTACTCATGTAAGGGAACATCTTAATACTGCGATGAATGAAAAGCAGCGAGAAATTTCAAAATTAAATCCTTCAACTGAGAAATATCAAAATGAACTGGATGATTTGATTGAAACTAAGGAAAACAGAGAACGAGATATCCAGGAATTAACAAATTCTGTTCAAGAGGCAGACGATACAATTGACGAATTAACTACTAAGATTGCCGGAACAGAACAAATTGCGGAAGATGACAAGAGATATAAAAAAATAGAAGAAGAACTTCAGTCCTTGGACACTTTAAGAGAAACGCAAGAAAAAGAATTAAAAGATTTGGTTAAGAAATATTATGTGTATCTTATGATGTTTGATATTAACCAAAGAACTAGCAAATACATTGAAGAAAAAGAGAGTCAAGGGTATTTGCCCCCCGATATAAATAAAGATTTGATATCCAAAAGTATAAAAGAAAACAAATGCGTAATTTGTGATCAGGATATTAACGATAATATTCAGCAACATCTTCTTGAATTAATAAAGAAATTTGAGGTTTCAACTTCAGTTTCAAATAAGCTTATGGAGATTAAAAATGACACTTATTCTGCTTGTAAAAAAGCAAAGCAGTATGAAGATATTAAAACGGGTATTTATGACAGAAAGAGAGATACGGAAGATAAAATAGAAGAACTTGACGCTGAAGGTCAACAGTTATATAAAAAAATCAGTACATGCTCTAGCGTTGAAGAGATTAAAGATTGGATGGACCAAAGAGAACGCTTAAAGGCTTTGAAAAGTGCTAACACGGAGAAAATAGGTTCATATAAAAATGAATGCGAGCAACTTGAAAAAAGAATAGAGCTGAAAAAGGAGCAAATAGAAGCTGCTACTAAAGGAGAAAAGAAGAGTAAAGAGTTAAAAGACCAACTTAAGCTTATTAAGGAGGCTTTTGGTGTCGTTAAATCTGTAGAAGATGAAGTAATTCTTGAAGTTAGACAAAAAATGGAGGAAGAAACTTTTGAGATCTTCTCAGAATTGATATGGAAGACTAACACCTATGGACGAATTGAATTGAGTAATGATTATAGATTAAGACTGTTTCATGTACATGGTGACTCTTGTCTTGGTAGTTGTAGTGCCGCTGAAAGAGAATTACTTGCGCTTGCATTTACCCTTGCATTACATAAAGTATCCCATCATGATAGTTTGCTGTTTATTGATACTCCTGTTGGTAGAGTGTCAGATGATAACAGAGAGCATTTTGCTAAATCTTTAATATCTGTGAGTAAAGAAAAGCAATTGATTTTGGCATTTACTCCTTCCGAATATTCTGCTGAAATACAGAAGTATTTTAACAATGCTGCATCAAGTTTTAATCGTTTGGAAACAAATGATGAAATTGCTACAGTTGCAAAAGGAGGCATCTAAAAATGATAGATAGATTAAGCATAGATAAAAATGTTAACGATAAAATCATTCCTAATATTGATGATAAGAAATTTTTAGGTTTGGATAAAACTAATTCTGACAGAATAGAACTATTTATGTTTGCTATGGCTTTGGGTATAAAAAATCAAAAGAGAACTCCACTTCGTGCTAAACATGGTTTTATTTTGGAAACATCTATAAAGGGATTTGATGGTGCTATGTCGAGCATATATTCGTTATTGGTTGATGAACTTCGCAAAGAACATGAAGAGGATTGTATAGATAATAAGGAATTGGCATTTAAAGTTGCGGAGGAATATGCTAATACAGGATTTAATATATTAGATGCCTGGATGAATTCTGGAAAAGATGAAGAAACGTTGCAGTACTCATTAATAGAAGAAATGGATTCAAAATTTGAAGAAATTCAAAATATGGATATTTAAGAGGTTATAAATGCTAATAGATAAAACAAGATTAAAAGACTTGTTAGATAAAGAATCAAAAACAACAATAGCTGAAGAAATTGGTGCCAATCCTGAAGAGTATCAGCTTGATAAGATTGAATTATTGGATTTTTCTCAAAGAGTTTACAATCTTGCCAAAAGACATCGGATAGAAACACTATCTGATGTTTTATCGTTGTCATTTTATGAATTAGGTTCATGGAGGGGAGCTGGAAAAAATTCAGTTGATGAATTGTTGGAAAAAACTATCGATTATGTATATAATCCAAACAGCAAAAATCATCAAATACAAAGGTTTATCGAGGAAATGATAGATGGCCTAAAATCATATCAGTTAAACCTTGATGATGCTAATAAACTAATTGAAATTGGTGATTCTATTTTTCGTTTATTACCTAAGGAAACTTCTAGAAAATATGAAACTGATTGGAGCAATTTAAAACAATGCTTTCATATACAAAAAGATGATAACTTGGTATTTCCAGATATTATTAATGATAAATATGCTTTCCCATTTGCAAAAGCTTTTAGTATCGTTTCGAATAATAAGATAATTGAAGAAACGATTCAACCAGAAGACAAAATATGCGAACTAGGAAAATACGTTGGCATAAAAAATGATAAATTGTTTATGTGGAACTTGAGAAGCTTCTTTCAATGGATAAGTATAGATATATGCAATGAAATGAAATATGCGTTGTCGTTAGCCAAAGAAGAAAGAGAAGATGATATTGTTAATAGAATAATAGACGGAGATACTCTTGAAACAATTGGCAATGATTATTCTTTAACGAGAGAACGAGTTAGACAAATTAAGTCGAGGTATTTTGAAAAAGTTGTAAAATACTTAAATTCCAAATGGATTATTCATTGGTTATTTGCTTTTTCAAATGAAAAAGGGATTATTAGATATAATTTATTTAAAGAATTGCTTGATGATGAAACTGCATTTACTTATTGGTATATAGTTAGGCATAAGTATTTTGATATTCCCAAATTTTGCAGTTATTCTTCCAAATTTGATGCACTAACCTTAGATACGATGGAGGTCAATTATTTATCTCAGGCGGAGGAGATTGTATTGGATTTTCCGGATGTGGTTCCTTGCGATGAAATGGATCAATTAATAATTGACTCATCCCTAAAATATGGATGCCAATATAATTATTTACTTGACGAAGTAAATAAACAATATAATTTCTACTATGAGTTTTATTCAAGGAACAAGTATAATCTTCGTGAAATGTGTTCATATATATTGAAGGAAAAGTTTCCCTTTGGGTATCGAAACTCAGAAAGGGATGATTTTGAATTATTTTGTTCTTATTTAAATAGGATATTTAACTATGATATTTCTTCCGTAAATCAACATTCATTAAATGCCAGAATAGTAGATTCTGCTTTTATGTGTGATAAAGGAGTATATAAACATCGAGATTATTTAAACGAGAATAATGATAGTTATTTACTTCATGAATTTATAAATGAACAATTTGAAAACGGTAGGACTGCACTTTCATTTAATGAAATATATGAAAATACTAAAGATAAAATTCAAGGCGGGGTAGATAATCCGTTTATGCTTCATGGAATAATATCAAATATGCAATTACCATATTCATTGACGAGGGACTATGTATTAAAAGAACCAGATTCTTCTTTTGAAAACGATGTTATCGATTTTGTAAAAACATGTTACCCTATATCGATAGATAAAGTTGTAAAGCATTTTTGTACTAATGAAACTCAAATAACTCAATTGGCTGATAGATGTAATAAACTCGACAGGAAGGGCGGTTTGTTGTTTTATAAACGAAAATAGTATTTAAACTTCTCTAAATATTGTAATTAATTTGGAAAGCTTATATTTGTAAGGAGATAATATGTATAGTTCATTGGATGAAATGAAAAAGGGAATCCGAGAAGGACTTATTAAGTTTATGAGAAAAAAAGCCCCAGGGAAGAGTTTAAATACTTATAAAACATATGTTTCTGATTCCTTTTACCTATTAAACAATAATCGAGAACATGATTATATTTCTTTTATGAATTCAGAGAAGGATGTTCCTGAAATAAGAGATATAATTGAAACAATAATAATTGAACATCGTGGGAAAGAAAAGCTAGGAAATGGAGTGGCGTATTATTACGAAAAACTATGTTGGCAAAGAGAATACATTATATCATTAGGTGGAATAAACTATTTGCTTGGAATAAAATCTTCTAAAAAAACGAAAAAAGATGATTTTACTTCTTGGCATGTTGGAGTGGCAGCGGAAGCGCTTGCGGCTGCTCAATTTGCTCGATGTGGAATAGCTGTATCTGTTCAATATGGCGCTGATCAACCGGAATACGATCTCGTTGCCGTAGAAGGAGATAAAATGCTAAAGATCTCTGTTAAGGGCAGTAAAGATGGAGGATGGGGGTTAACTCAGTCCTATAAAAAAGGGAGAAATTATCATCAAGCCATAGATGCTTGGCTTGATGCTCATGGAGAAAAAACACTTTTCTGTTTAGTTCAGTTTGCAGATGCTTGTTTGGATGAGATGCCTCGGCTTTACTTAGCTACTCCGAAGGAGATAGCCGATGAAATGCACAAATTAAGAGATGGTAATGGAGACACTGTTTTGAGAGAATATCATAAATGGGGTTCTAAATCAGTATCGCCAGGTACAGTGGATAAGATTCCGTCCTCTTGGATATTTACAAAGGAAAGAGCAAGATTTTTGCTTGAGTATTATTCATAATTTGATGTTAAAAAAAAGAGTTGACATTTGTCTCTCTTTTTTATATTATATATTTGTCAACCATAAGGCTGACGGTTGACAACGTTTCGGTTTGCTATGTTTTTATGTTTATGAATGATAGTATGCGAATGAGATTGATAGCAATTAACTAAAGAATGATTGATAGTAACGGTAATTAAGAGAAGCGCGCGAGAAGAGAACAATTTAAAAGTATTTGTGAATAATGATTGAAATTTTAAGAGATTACAAGAAAGTTGATGAAAAGAGGACAAACCATGAACGTTAATGAAATGAGCTTCGGAAAATATATCGAGGCTAAAAGAAAGGAACTAGATAACCACCCATCTCTACGGGCGGCAGCTACAGCCATTGGAGTTTCTCCTCAATTCTACAGCGAAGTAGAAAAAGGGAAAAAAGGAGCATTTAAACAGGATAGGCTTGATGTCCTTGCTTCATTCTTAAAATTAGATGATGAAGAAAAATCGTTATTTTATAAAAAAGCAGCGGCATCAAGACAGAGAGGGGATTATGCAATTCCATCTGACCTTCCTGGATATATTCTTGAGAGAAACTATGTAGAACAAGCATTGAGAGTGGCTAAAGATCTTGATGCTGGTGAAGAAGAATGGTTGCAGTTCATAGAGATAATGACTAACAAAAGAAAGGAAACTTAATCGTATGCTGCAGCTTAACTATCAAGTCAGAGACGGAGGCGTTCCGATTCTAAAAGATTCAAAGATTGAGGAAGATGCGGAATTTATTATTGAACAATATGATGCTACACTTCTTACTGACCCTCACCCTGTAAATGTGGAAGATATTACTGAAAGGTTTTTTGGTTTTAATATTCATTATGAAAACTTATCTAACAATGGGTGCATTTGGGGTATGATGGTCTTTAATGATCGCTCAATTATTGTTTATGATCCTGAGAAAGATGATATAGCACTTTGCCCGGTAGATGAAAATACTGTTGTTATAGATAATTCTCTTTTGAGTTCACACAATGAACATGCTTATAGGTCAACTATGATTCATGAAAGTGGGCATGGTTTATATCATGCTCAGATTTATAGGGAAAATGATAAGCAAACTTCATTATTTCCAGTAAGGAATGAAGAAAAATTGGCAATAACAGCATGTCGTTCCTCGGATATACAAGGTTCTGGGAAAAAAAGACTTATCACGACACGCGATTGGGTTGAACATCATGCCAAATATTTCAGCGCGGCGATTCTGATGCCGAGACCTGCAATGCATCTTTTATGTTATGACAAGCGAATGAGAGAGAAGTTAAGGAAGGACTTCCCAGGAAAAGAGTTGGATATTCTTGCATCAAAGGTTTCTGAAACGTTTAATGTTTCGATAACTTCTGCAAAAATTCGAATAAACCAGTTGGGATATGGATTTGATAATAAGCAAAGGACGTTATTCAAAGTTGAAGATGATGAATCAATGTATTCTATTTAGTTATTAAACGCCCTGATAGTTCGGGGCGTTAAGTTTTACAGACTGTGTCAACCTTAAGATTGATAGTACCAACAAATGTAAAAAAATCTTCGGTACGAAAAATAAATTAAAAAAATATTTAATTGTACCATTGACATTATGCTCGTACCAATGTATTATAATTTTAACGATAATGAAGAAAGAGGTGATTTTATGTTTTTCTTCTTTAATGAAGATGAAAAGGCGCCGGAAGATGCTCCGAGAGTATATAGAGTCAATGAAATAAGTGATTGTAAACTCGCTCTAGATAATTTAAAAAAACTTAACGAAGGTCTTGAAAATATAAGAGGACAGAAAAGACTAAATGTAGATGCTAGTGTTTCTTATTCTGATGCTATAAAAGAGCAGGAAAAACAAATAAAAGAGTTCAGTAACTCAGCAGATTTTAATAATAAAAAACTGAGAGATAATATTACTTATCTTTTGGATAAGAATAATATTCAAATCAATACTTTGGAAACTGTATTAGAATTAAGCCCAGGATATATTTCAAGAACTTTAGGCACGGATGCCAAGAAAAAACTGTCCATAGATGTGGTCTGTAAAATGGCTAATCTGTTTCAAGTAAATATTGAAAGTTTATTATATAGTGATTTTACTGAGCCTGTTAAGGATGTAAAGAAAGTATCTAAATTCTTGAATCAACTTAAGGAAGATACAGATGGCGAGTCTATACATTGGAAAAGAATTGAGTCTTCCTCAAGTGAGTCAGATGAACTGTTTTATAAATGGGGGAGCGAGGAAGATAGATATTATTGCCCTATTACTAACTGCTCAAAGATTGTTTCTGTTAATGATATTTTTATGGTTGAAGTTAATATTGGAATTATATTTCTCATCAAAGGTAAAGGTTTATTTGATGAAGATTGTTATGACATGCTTCAAATAGATAAAGATGAATATTATTCATCGAAAAAGGTGGGATTCAAAAATTGTTCATACTCGCTGAATCTAATAACCAGTAATTTGGGAGATAGGTCAGGTATATTAAACAATTCGTTTGAAAAACTATATAAATCAATAAAGTTGCATGAGAGCGATTTTATTATCTCAAAGACTGCAAATTATCTAATAGACAAATTTATGGAAAATCATATGCCATTTTAAAGGAGGAAGAAGATATGAATAATAAAAAGCAACTTAAATGTCCTATATGTAATAGGAGGTTGATTGATTCTACGGAAACCACTAAAACTGAATTAAGGGTAGAAAATGAAACGGATTCAAAGTGGACACCTGATTATATTCAAAAATGCCCACATTGCAAGAACCTAATAGGTATAAAAAAAGTCAGCTGATTTTGTACGGTGCACGATGCGATTATGATATACGAGCCCGACAAACAACTTACAAATTGTAAGATGTTTGCCGAGTTCGTATTTTTTTAAAATAGTTTATAGGGAGGAATAAGTAATGATAAGTATTTGTTTTGAAGATCAAGCTCAAAGAATGAGCGAATTAGCTGGTTGTAGCGTGGATGAAGCGATAGAATTTCTTTGTTCACAAACAGATTATTACGATGAAATAGGATTAATAGCTTATCCGGAAGATGAGGATTTTAATAATCCGATTGTTTCTTCAATAGTCGTTGAAGAAGATGAAATGACAGAATATTTAAGATTTAATACTTCGTTAAGCGAAGACGTGATAGAAAAGTTACTTGAAGCGGATACTAAGTATTTGATTGAAGTAGGAATTATTGATGAGGAGGATTTTTATGAATAATAACTTAAAGATAGGAAAACAACAGATGGACGAGAAAGACTTAAAAATGATTAGACTTATGAAGAAATTCGCCGACAAAGGGTATGATGTTGAATTCAGAAAAGATTGTGGAGGCGGATATAAAATATTAAGAGTAAATAAGTCAATAATTAAGGCAGATTAAATTGGTAATCTGGAACAGTCGTTGGGGCTATGCGATATGAGAAATCATATTACGTAGCCCCTTTTTGTTGGCATGTAAAGAATATGAAAATTGCAAACAAAACGAGTATTAAAAATATTTTTTTATCAAAGCGGAAATTAGACTTCCGGTTTGACATGTAAAGTGTAGGAAACAAAACGGCATAAGCCAGAAAGGGGAAAGCGGTGAGCAAGCGAGAGCCAAAAGATTACCGTCAAAAACGAATATATGAAATCGTTCGTCAACGCGGACATGTTACGTGCTCTTACTTGGCTGGTGAACTTCATGTCACAGAAAGAACAATCAGAAGCGACATTGAAGAACTAAGCTGCGTGTACCCTATAGAAACAGTTTCTGGCAATGGTGGAGGAATTAGACTGCAGGAAGGTTTCACGCCATTGAAATTGGCTCATTCGCCTAAGGAAATTGCTGTTTTGAATAAATACAAACAATTTGCGGACTGCCCCGAAGATTTGGCCATATTCGAAAGCATGATTCGTAAATGCATCTTTTGATTACAAAAGGAGGAGATAAACATGGTAATCAATAATACAAATATTATCAATATTTATAAGGATGCAAATCCTCAAGAGCGTTTTGAAATCATGATGAATAGATATTGTGATTTTGAAAAGTCAATCGCGATTGCAGAGAAAACTGTTCAATATATGATTAAGTCTGAGTTTGAACGTCTGAGTAGTCGGAACTTAGATGCTTTGGGCGAACGTATAAAAACATCAAAACTGGGTGACAGGACGGCTAATGAGGCTATTTCGAACGTTATGCTCGAAGAATCGTTTACAAAAGGAGTTCTTGATCCTTCGCTAATAAAAGGTTTTTCTAAGGACAAAGAAATTATTGAAGGCTTTCGAACAGCACGTGCGATGAGACTTGATTTTGAACTTTTAAGAGAATTGATAAAAAATCTTTCGGATGAAGAGTACAAAATCATGAAAATGCGCTTTGAAGAGAATAAACTCTGCAAGGAAATTGCTTATGATGTTGGCTTGAAAGAGGATACAGTTCGTAAAAAAATAACACAAATAACGGTGAAATTAAAAGAACAAATCTTGTTTTATTTAGAAATGAATCTGTAGGAGGAAAAGAAAAATGCCACTTAAGAAAAATGATCAGAAAGTTATGATAGAAAATAAATTAGCACTTACTATTCCGGAAGCTGCAGAGCTTTCGAATATAGGTCAGAACAAAATATCGAATTTGCTTCGATTACCTAACTGCCCCTTTGTTTTATATGTAGGGACGAGAAAATTGGTTAAAAGGAAGGAATTCGAAGCATTTATAAGTTCACGTACGGAAATATAGTTTGGTATTTATATAGGTAATATTTACTTATATTAATGTATATCGAAAATTATTGAGAATTATAGGGCTTGATGATATAATGAAACAGTTGTATCGAGCCCTTTTTCGTTAAAGAAGGAGGGAACCGGTATGGGAAAAGATCTTAAAAACAGAGAGATTGGAAAAGGTCTCTCTCAAAGAAAGGATGGGCACTATTCAGCCAGATTCTTATCAAAGACTGGCACAAGAAAAGAAAAGTATTTTGATACACTAGTTCAAGCGAGAAA
>JAEEGL010856911.1_pt1 | contig 14929 bp, 10 predicted proteins | sample 9134231 | NCBI WGS metagenome assembly JAEEGL01 (sample SAMN16246548, study PRJNA631951) | gut metagenome | biome: gut microbiome; feature: rumen; material: fiber-attached | host: Bos | place: Iran: Karaj | collected 2018-10
ATACTGGTGCCCGCCCACCATCGAGCGCAAGAACCGCCAGCGCTACCTCACCCTCACCGTCATGCCCTACCGCACCTCGCTGCGCGACCTGGCAATGGCCGTGCAGGGCGAGATCGACCAGATGGGAGTGCCGTCGGGCATACACGTCAGCCTTGCAGGTTCCTACGAAGACCAGCAGGAGTCGACACGGGCCATGCTGCTCGTCGGACTGCTCATCCTCATGCTCGTCTACATCGTCATGGCCTCGCAGTTCGAGAGCTTCGGCAAGCCCGCCATCATCATGGCCGCCATCCCCTTCGCCCTCACCGGTGCCGTGCTGGCACTGCTCATAACCGGCGAGAACCTCGACATGGTCGGTATGCTCGGCATCGTTCTGCTCATCGGTATCGTCGTCAAGAACGGTATCGTGCTTGTCGACTACATCAACCTCATGCGTGAACGTGGCATTCCGCTTCGCGAAGCCATCGCCATCAGCGGACAGAGCCGTCTGCGTCCCGTTTTGATGACCGCCTTCACAACCATCCTCGGCATGATACCCATGGCCAGCTCCACCAGCGAAGGCTCCGAGATGTGGACCACCCTCGGCATCATCGTCATCGGCGGTCTTACGGTCTCCACCTTCGTCACACTCATTGTGGTGCCCGTCCTTTACGGTGCCCTCAACCGCCGTGGCGACAACGACCGTCTGGCCAAAATCCGCAAGAAATTCGTGTTCATGAATATCAACCTTGAGGAAAAATAAAGGAAGATATCACCTCTAAACAATAAACCTGTCAACAAATAAACACCTCAACAATGAAGAGCGTAATGATAATCTTCAACCAAGCCAACACCGAGCGTGTGGAATACATGCTCGACATGCTTGAAATACGCGGTTTCACCTTCTGGGAGAACGTGCAGGGACGCGGCCATGAAAAAGGCGACCCGCATCGCGGCACCCACACATGGCCGGAACTCAACAACGCCATCATCACCGTTGTCGACGACTCGAAAGTCGACGACCTTCTCACCTCAGTCCGCAAACTCGACAAGCGCAACGAGGAGGTCGGCATCCGCGCCTTCGTCTGGAACATCGAAGCCTCCACACTCTAACCCTGGTACGCAGGCGCCCCACCCAACTGTTACGCAGGCGCCCCGCCTGCGAAACCTCCCAACCCGCGACAACCAAAGAGGGTCTCCCCACAAGGGATACCCTCTTTTTTACATGGTACGCAGCCACCCCGCCTGCGAAGCCCGTCTCCATTCTCCGACCCACTGCGTCATACACCACCACTTCCGGCATCCTCAACCCATAAGCACCCAAAAAACGGACATTATCCATGACTATATTGACCAAGACAGCACCTTTAAATTATGGGATTCCATACATAATCGGCAATAAAAATTTGGGGATTCCATACATTTTTTTGAAAATAAAATTCGGGGATTTGAAAAAAAAGGCGTATCTTCGCATTCAAATTTTTTGCAAATTGAAAAATAGGTATTTAAATTGCGAACCTATTTATTTGGATGCAAAATAGTGCAATTTGAATGTTCAAAAATTGCAAAACAATGCAATCTGTATCATGTAAATTTGCAAAATAATGCAGTATGTGAAAAATATTTCGTATCTTTGCACCGCAATTTGATAAAAATATGATAGACAAACGGACACTGGAATTCATTCTCTCCGACCAACAGGAGGAACTCGAAGCAAAGACGCAGGAAACACTGTGCCACAGGCGCGAAGAAGCACTCGTCGACTTGAAAAGCACTCAGGCGCAGGTGGTGATAGGCGTGAGGCGCAGCGGCAAGTCGACACTCTGCTACCAGGCGGTGCAGAGCAATGGCGGCAAGTTTGCCTACGTCGACTTTGACGACGAGCGGCTGGCCGACATCGAGGCAAAACAGTTGAACGATGTGCTGGAGGTGCTCTATAAGATTTATGGCGACTTCCAATACCTCTTCCTTGACGAAATACAGAACGTCAACGGCTGGCACCTCTTCGTGAACCGTATGCTTCGGAAGAAGATGCACGTGATTATCACTGGCTCCAACGCCAAGTTGCTCAGCGGTGAGCTGGCCACACACCTCTCGGGGCGCAACAAGGAAATTCCACTCTATCCTTTTTCATTCAATGAGTTCTGTATTATGAAACAGGTGGATACCGTGCGTCGTACCACCAAGGCTGAAGCTTTCCGCAGGGCGGCCTTTGATGACTATCTGAAACAAGGTGGCTTCCCCGAGTTGCTGACCATCGAGGACAACAAAGGCTATGTAGGCACCCTCGTGGACAACATCCTGAAACGCGACATCGAGCAGCGCTATAAGATATCCTACAAGGCAGCCTTCGAGCAGCTTTCGCATCACCTGCTGAATGTGGCACCCACCGTGGTTGTCGTCAAAGACCTTGCGAAACTCTTCAACATCAAGTCCGAGAACACCGTCAAGAACTATGTGAAATACCTGAAGGATGCCTACATGCTGATAGGTATCCAGAAGTATTCGCAGAAGAGCCGTCGGCGGGTGGTGCAGGAGAAGTACTACGCCGTCGATGTGGCGATGATGGACCAACGCGAGAACGCTTTTGCAGGCGAGAACCTGGGGCACAGGCTGGAAACCATTGTGGCCATCCATTTGAAGCGGAAATGCAAGATGGAGGACCTCGATGTGTATTACCTCAACGACCGTTCGGGCGAGTGCGACTTCGTTGTCTGCAAAGGGAACCAGGTCGTTCAAGCCATCCAGGTGTCCTACGACATCTCGGCCGAGAAGACCCGCAAGCGGGAGGTCAACGGCCTCCTGTTGGCCGCTCGTCAAACGGGATGCAACAACCTGCTGTTGCTCACCGACCACGAGAGCGAAGAGATTGACATGAACGGCCACCATATCAAGGTTCTGCCGGTTTATGAATGGAGCCTCGAACTGGGAGTATGATTGCCATTTTACGGTTTCAAAAAAATTGCGTATTTTTGCATAATGAAAGAGTGATATATTTATAACGAAATCAATATTAATAAATAAAACACAGTGAATTATGATATTGAAACAATGTATGGAAACGTGTATAAAACATATATAAAAACTCTTAGGAAACGTGATTATGAGACGAAAAATATACGATAAGTTGCCTCAGTGGAAGCAGGAGAAAAATGGAGCCCAACATCGGACTGCAGTTGAATGAAGACCGCACAAGCTAGAGCATAGAAAGCTCGCTTTCTATGCCGAGCCATAGCAACGTCAGCGAAGCTAATATATCGCCTATCGAGGTGAAGAGCAGCACGGGCTATACGCTGACCTCGATACAGAAGTGCATCAAGAAGTTCGGGTAATACCTGAGCACGCCGTATGTACTGCATTCGAAGGATGTGGAAATTAAGGACGGGCTGGTGTACCTGCCGCTGTATATGACGGGGATACTCTAACTATTATGAATGCCATACTTTTGCGGTTTCAAAAAAAATGCGTATCTTTGCATTCAAAAGTTACGTGCATTTTTGCGCCTGTAACTAATTGATTTCCAATAAAAGCAAAAGTGTATTTTTTAAAAATTTGAAAGGCGTTCCTTATTATCGTTAAAATTGCCATGCACACCTTGTAGTATGGTCATAATGTATTCGGAAAATAACTCATCCTGTGAATAGAAACCGATTTCATCGCTTGAGTATTTTGACGGGAATGCAAGTATTGATGCCACCGGGCGTTTGGTGTCAGCTGGTTTAATCAACCAACAACTCATTGTTAAATACTCATTAAGCGGTAATAACTCAACTCCATGATACCGATAACACTCGGCAATACAGTCCGTTATATCGGAATACATATTTTCATAATCGGAAAAATGGATATCTTTTACTGTTTTTTTACCAGACTCCCCACCAATCCCAATATAATGATGCATGATAGTATCTATAGAGTAGCACAGGTTATTGACCACAGCATCGGAAAGAACCGTTGAAGAGGCATCGCGTTTTAATATCTCATAGAAAGACAAATATCCCTTCACAACTTTTTGTGCGGATTCAATGTCGTTATCACGAGTTAGCTCAAAAAATTCCTCCGTCACGCAACTGTCAATATTAACGAGAGTCATAAGTCGATCAAGTCTGCCTTGAGAACCTGTCGTATTATTTTGCTTGTTTTTTTCAGCCATTTCTTCTATTCGTTTATGTCTCTCCGTGGTTATCTGCGTAAGGTATTTTGGAGCAATACGACTTTCGACAATCATTCTGTGAAAAACAGTCATCCATGGAAAGTTCGCCCCTTTATAATGATTGTCATAGTATGCGACAATAACCTTACCACCTTGTCTGGAGTGATTCAACAAGTGCTGTTGTAATTGACCGAATCCAGTAGGGTTACTTTTGATTCCATAATATAGCACATCTTCAAAAATAACGACAGTGTCACCTGGTTGCAGAGTGGCAAATACGTCATTGATCTCTGAAATATATGCTGGAAATTTACCAAGACAGCGTGTGGACAATGATTTGCTGATATTATCCAGCCTGTCCACCGTCTCGTCAAACTGCTTTTTTCCAAAATATACCTTATAGGCAAAAATGAGAAGTGTAATAGCCAAGCCTATAATAGCCGAACTTGCAAAGGTGTTTATCGAACGATAAAACCGTGTTTGCTTGAATTTCGTGAAGAAACCATTCTTGTTATTCATATTTTCCATCTTTTTCGTACTTTAGTGGGTAACAATTTATTCATTTATTGAGAATTCTACAGTACGCCAATCAAACCTTCCATGATTCTTTTACTTGCAAAAAATCCATACTTGGGATGTTAGTCTATTCTATACCCCACCCATTGATCGAGGAAGTGGTCATACTTCACCACATAAGTCCCTTCACGGTCGCTATGTCTTGACAAAGCTCGCATGAAAGAAAACACGATTATCACGATAAGCAGCAAAAGAAGGATGTTTGTGAAGACAAAGATAAATAATTTGGAAAGAATAGATATGGTAATATTCAACCAGTTGCCATGATTTGAACTGATAGAAAAGAAAAAAGAACCGAATAACATCAGGCAAGATATTGAAAGAAGAATAATTTGTATCGCGGACAAATCATGTTCGAATCCAATACACCATACAACAAAGAACAATATGGGTGAAAGTAGAATCAGTATTTTGTCGTATACATTGGCCGTCATCACTAGCACTCCCTGCTTGGATCTAACTCTTGCAACAATATAAGAGAGTAAAAGGATTACAAGTGTCGATATTGAGATTGCCAGTTTGCCTTGTCCAGTATTCGAACTATGGTGAGGAGTAGGCACGGGAATAGGTTCAGGCGAATAAATCGGTGCCTCATGTGATTGATGATTACTGCCGCCCGGATTTGATGTACCACAGCCAACTTGTGGTGTCTTCACATCTTCATTAGGATTGCGAGAAGAAGGATCATTCCCAAAAGAATCTTTTCCCTCCCCTTCAACGCAAGAACCCGAACCGCCAACGACCTCTCCCGTACTAGACCCAGGTTCATTGGGAGCTGGTATCGGTAATAAAGGAGCTGGTATCGGTTCGGGTTTCTTGCTATCGGTGGAGCAAAACCATGGGAGCGCAAGCAAACATACCACCATAAATATGGCACACACCACAATCAGAATTGTGCGTTTACTTCCATTTGTCATGTTATTTTTGCACATTTGGAATAAACAACAATATTCTCTTGGTCTATCTCAAAAATATTGATTTCTTATTAATTCTAGGAAATACAGAATTCCTCTTCATGTTCTTAGACGACCGCTTCATTAAACTGAAACCCTTACTATAACTTGCGGTATAGTGTATATTATTGGCTGTTACAGAAATGGACCTCTTTGATGCCTGTTCGGGAGAGGTATGCTCTAATTGATACAGGTTGACCAAAGTGCCCGTAATGGTGAAACTGATAGTTGACGCTACTGTATTAATTGATATTATATGTACTGTTACATCCCACAATTGCCAAGGTCCCCATTCATAGCCGTCGGCATCAAAATATCCAACGGTGTCATAATATTGCACAAGATTGATGTAGTCATCCCAGTAAAGCTGGATTGAGTCGTAACTGGCATAGTAATATGTGCCTGATGTTATGTCTGCAAGTTGTATAGAAACGGCTGGATAAGAATCCAATGATGCGTAACAACCGCCCAATACAAATATATTGTCACTTGTGTAGTAGGTGCCGAAGAAAGATGATGCTGACCATGTGTGACTGCCAAAGGTAACGCTCATCGACTCGGCAGGCTCGAAATAGGCCGTATATGTAGCATTGCCTGTAACGAGTATTGTCTGTGTGGCGTTAGTGTTGCCGTCGTTCCAATGGTCGAAAGCGTAGCCAGAATATGGCGTTGCTGTGATTGTCACTTGATCGCCCATGTTATACAATCCACCTCCGCTTACCGTACCCTGACTTGCATCATTACTTTGGACAGTAATTGTGTATTGTTGGGGGGTGAAATATGCAATCAGCGTAATATCGTCAGTAACGTTGATAGATCGCGTGGAGTTGGTGTTGCCATCTTGCCACTGGCTAAATGAATAACCGCTGTTAGGAATGGCTTGCACTGTCACTTGCTGTCCATAGTTGTAGGTTCCGCTTCCCGTACAGTGACCCATGTTATTGTTGGAACTTTGCACAGATACTACGCACCTGCGTGTTTCAAAATAGGCAATATATGAAGTATTGCAATTAACCGTAACTATGCGGACAGCATTTGTATCATTGTCGTTCCATCGACTGAAGGAGTAACCTGTGTTCGGAATGGCACTAATCACCGCCTGTTCACCTTGATTGTATGTTCCGCCGCCGCTTACTGTACCCTGACTAGGATTGGCACTGACAACAGTGATGGTATAAGAAGGGCTTGTGTTGGAATGAAAAAAACCAATATAGGTGGCATTTTCAGTCGCCGTGATGGAACGAATGGTATCAGTAATTCCATCCTGCCATTGACTGAATGAATAACCGCTGTTAGGAATGGCATGCATTGTCACGTGCTGTCCATAGTTGTAGGTTCCGCTTCCGGTACAGTAGCCCATATTGTTGTCGATACTTTGCACAGATACTACGCACCTGCGTATCTCGAAATAGGCAATGTATGAGGCATTGCCAGTAACCGTAACGGTACGGACAGCATTTGTGTCATTGTCATTCCATCGTATGAAAGAATAACCTGTGTTTGGAGCGGCACTAATCGTCACATGATCACCCTCATTGTATGTTCCGCCGCCACTCACCATACCCTGACTGGGATTGGCGCTGGTGACGGTGATTGTGTAGGTGGGGGCTGTATTGGAGAGGAAATAAGCTCTATAGATGGCATTTCCCGTCACCATAATGGTACGTACAGAATGCTGGTCTCCGTCACTCCACCTGTTGAATGTATAGCCCGAATTGGGAGTTGCGCTAATCGTAACACTATCCCCATAATGAAATGTTCCACTTCCCGAAGTTTGACCATAAGAAGGATTGTCACTCTCTACAGTAATAGTGTATGTTGCTTCCCCTTCCGAAACGAAATAGGCGATATAGGTAGCATTACATGTGACGGTTATGCTCCTCGTGGCGGTGGTATCATTGTCGTTCCAGTGACTGAACTTATAGCCCTCATTGGGAATTGCCTTTATGGTGGCCATACTGGCGTTGGGGAAGGTGCCGCCTCCAGTGACGCTGCCCATAGTGGAATCTGCACTCTGTACGATAAGTAAAAATAGAGCCTTGTTGAAGAATGCTGTGTAGTCTTTCTTACAGTCGCTTTCTGCAATAAACGATCTAGGGTTGTCGGTATTGCCATCGTCCCAATTGTTGAATGTGAAGTTTTCTAACGCGGTGGCTCGTAGCGTGACCAAATCACCCTCGTAATATTCACCTCCACCACTTACTCTACCCATCGATCGGTCGTTCGATTCGGCAGTGATAATGATTTTCTCGCTTGAACATGAAGCAAAGAGTGCACCAAGAAGCACCAATGAGAGAAATAGTCTGTTTTTCATATCATTGTTTATTATTTATGTTGTACTGAATAACTCAAAACAAGTCCCAAATAATGGACAGTTACATGACCGAAGTCAAAATCCACGTTGTTGACGTTGGCATCGCTGTTCTGGACAACAGTACTGTTCCAGTTCGCATGTCCTTTCACGTCGAAGCCTCCTAGATAGACATAATTAAGTCCCAGCGACAGATGGCTACCGATAGTCATCGCCACGCCCACCTCAAAAGCCAAAGAGGGTGTCCCCGAAAAAATATCATAGTTTGCGACAAAGTTATATTCACCTGATGTTGTACTCTGTCCTTTAAAATCAGAACTCCAGTGCCACGCGGCACCGATGGCCCCTTCCAATTCCAGGTGCGAACTGCCGATGATGTTCCGGAACTTCTTGTTTACTCCCAGCATCACATCCATAGTGTTAAGACGGGGGAATGAAAAGTTCATATTCGTTTCCAGCACCTTGACGTTGTTCAATCCGCTGCTCGGATTGTATTGATAGTAGAACACCTCCGCAGGCATCGCTTGGCCTGACGATATTTTACCGCTGTTTGAGAGCAACAGTAGGTATTCGGCCTGCACCATTATGGCCGTGGTGCTTTTCTTAAGAGGAATTATTGCCTTTGTCCCTAGTCCAAATCCCATGCTCATAGCAGCCTTGGTAAGAACTCTGTTGTCCTCGAAGAAATAGGCGAGATCGAAAGGGTAATTGCTCCATGCGTTACCACCTTCCATCCAATTGTCAGAACCTTTGCCAAAATCTCCCAAGGGATAGGCGAACGGAATATACAGACGAAATTTGGCTTTTTCATACTGGTCAAGAAACGCTTTTTTGTTCTTCAGTTGTATTTTAATAGTTTCTCCCCTTTTTATTGTAGTATCTACAATATCTGAATAATAGGGGTCAGAAATAGTAATTGTCCTTGACGAATCATCCATGCCAATAATATACACCCCGCAGCTGTTAGGTAATTTGGCGATAAGGTCTTTTGACCTCCTGCTGTCGACCATGGCTGATGTTAACGGTTCCCCATCATTGCCAACAATGAGTATAGAAGCGGTCTCTGTAATTTTTGTAATACTGGTATTATTATCATCAATATCTGGTCCTTCTCTATGTTTTACATGAACCCAGTCAATGAACTCATATGTTGTACCCTTATATAAAATAGTTTTTGAGACTAGTACATATACATAATTCTGTGTTCTATGAATAGAGGATAGAACATTATAAGAAAAAACACAATTACCATCACTTAGCCTCATAGTACACAATCGGCCAATATAATTGGACAATCTTGTACCTGTATCATTATATTTGAATTTTACAGGATCAATATTTGACAAATCGGAAGGCATGTCAATGTTATTATATGGAGTCTTATCATCTTTTATACTACTTAAACCTACATATTTACTCATGTCGGCTTCAATTGTAATAAAATCTTCCCCATTCCGCACACCTTGCTGCAATCTTGCATAAAACCCCTTCACGTACTTCCTAGCCTTGATTTCACCATCTGAGAAAGGTTGTGTTTTTACTGTGCCAACAGCCATGCACATAATCAAAAACAAAAATAGTCGTTTATAAAACATTGATGCTATGATTATTTCTTTGTCATTAAATCTGCGGGAAACGATAACTTTTCTTTTTTGGCATGGTAAACAAGTACCTCGTCATGGCATGTTACATCTCCATCGACCGAAATCATTTTATAGATTTTTACCCTGTATGCTTCTCCATTCATTGAAGAATCAGTTATCGGGACGACCTCGTTAACAGAAACTGCAATGGATGCGTTGCTTATTTCGGCAAGCTTGAATAATTCATTAATATAGTTTGCCACAGTAACACTATCGCCACTTTCAATTTCAGGGTAATAGTTAAAGGGGAGATCATTCAATATTTTTTGTTCTGGGGAGTCTAATAATGCGATGAGTCTTTGTTCATCATCTGAAAACACCATTGAAGAATCACGAATGGGACATGATGCCAAGAGCCTGTTCAATATGTCATAGTATTCATGCACCTTCTGCTGGGCGCGAAGCATTTCCATTTCGGTACGTTGTCCTAGTTCCGGCGTATCGTTAGACAGTACCTTATGTGGCATCAGCCTGTTGATATAGTCATATTTCTGCTCATCCGTGCATTGATCAAGGTTTGTTATTAGCCATCCAGAATTGCTGCCTTCGTGTAACAGGCGTTTGGCAGAGAAAACATATCCGGGAACCTGCAAGAAATGGAAGGTTATACCATTGTTTGCTATTGGTTTTAGCGTCAAAAGTTTGTCATTCACAAGGGCGCAAAGTGTGGTCAACGTATTTGGGAGGCAGTCTTCGGGAACAAGTGATGTTATTGTCTCAGGATATCTCTCCAACATTGAAACCATCTTCATAAAGTTCAGGCTGTGTTCATGGGGCATTATGATGCAATGAGGGTCCTTGGCGGCCATTTCAAGCATATCGCCACGCACATCAACAATAACCCATTTGTAAGTTGTTGCAGAAGTTGCCTTGGCCTGTATGGTCAGGCAAATTGAATTCATTTTGCCTTTGTACTCCACAGGACACTCTACCTCTATGAAAAAGAGCGAATCTAGAAGGCTTAGCTTTATGTCATTGATGGCAGAATAATCCGCAAAATTCATTGCCAGTTGTTGGATATAGTCGCTCTGACTCAAATAATTGTAATCAAACAATAATACAATGTCAGCTTTCCTTAATTCAGATTCAACGAAGTTTTCAGCTGCGTATGGATTATGCTGTGTCCCGTTGAAACGATCCAAGAACACATCCAATGATGGTATGCTTGATGCAAAATCGCTTGTGAGTTTTGTTGTAACTTGCGCTCTTGCATACAGAGTAGACAATAGTAATGATAAGACAATGATTTTTTTCATAACCTCTCTGTGGCTGTTACTATTGTGTCACCAAACTTTACATCAAAACGTACTCGAGTATCAGTCTCTCTCCTGATAACAACTATTTCAATATCTTTCCATGTAATATCTTTATATACTGGCCTATAATCTCGAAACCCAACGAATTCCATCGCAATATGTGCAATAGAAGTGTATGTTGAATCGTCTATTTTTTTCAGGTTATCGATATAAACCAGTTGTGCTTCTTCCATACTTACATCGGTATAATTTAAATTAATAAGATTTTCCAAGTATTTTTTTGTTGGGATTCTTTTGATATTGTTATTATTTACCGAAGAAACCTGAGTCATCACTGGGCCTTCAGTTCTATCAGATCCACGAGATTTGTACTCCTCCCCATTTCCAATAAAAAGGCCAAGAGCTCTTTTTTTATAAATCCCTTTTTGGTCAATATTTATTCTCTTACTTGCCAAGTACTTCATGCACAGTTCATAGAGTTCTGCTTGTTGCATTGCCTGATCTTTAATATCTTCTTTTACATCTTCTGAGAGTTCTGTTTCTTGTGCAGAAACCGTCATTGGTACAAAGAAGAGAGAGATTAGTAACAGATAAATTATTTTTCTCATAATTCAAAATGTAAATTGGTTGAACGTTTCGTTAGGCATTTCTGTCTTCTTAAAATATCTTATTCTTTGGCTTGCGGGTCTCGATAGTGCACTTCTTGAACTTTTAAATAAGATATTCGGCCGATACTATTTCGCTTCACCTCTATAACCTTAATTTTGTTCAGATATTTACTGGCGCATATGGTCTCCAAGTAATCCTTGATGGGCTGATGGTAGTTCACCAATGTTGAGCCATTAACTCCTATCTTGTCAACAACGGCATTCTTGACGAAGTACTTTCTCAAAATAGGATTCACCCTTGCAGCAATATTAGTGTGCTTTCCGATTAAGCTGTTCAACGTTGTTGAGATTTCGTCATCGCACACATTTACAGGTACATTCCAGTCTATGTCTATTTCTTGATTCCTACCGTCAGAATTATTTGATTGCTCATCTGGCGTTGGCTGTTCGGGCATTTTGTTGACAGTGACATAGACAGATGCTGTGTCCGCAGCCCCACTTTCCATGCGTGCAATGACGGTAATACTAGCTTCACCTTGACCAGTAGCTTTAACAACACCATCATTACTTAGATTAACTACACTTGGATTATCCGATATGAAGGACACTGATACTTTTGCATTAGATGGCTGTGTGGAAACTGTTGCTTTTAGAGTGTCGTTCTCTCCGACATAAAGAGATATTACCTCTTTATTAAGTGACAACGATACGGATTCTTTCTCTTTTTCAGGGCGGTCTTTGATTAATCCGAAATAAGCCCAGATACCACCTCCAATGAGTAATAATGCTGCTACAATAATGAGGATTAGTTTTAGCGGGAATCGTTTTGGTGGTTCCGTGTACTCATATAATTCCTTTCCGCATTCAGCACATCTGAACTCGGAGGAGTCCACTTCTTGTATTTCTGGTTTTTCTGCAAGTGTACAGTTATCGAAGTTCTTGCATATTCCTTTTTTTAGTGCCATAACGATTGTGTTTAGGGTTTACAATTCTTTCAACTCTTTATTCAGGATCTCGACAGCAAGGTTTTTATAGCGTGGGAAATCGGGATGGAACTCATTGCCGTTGCAAAGCGAGTTGAGGATTTCGTTCTTCAACACTTTGCCAAGTATGGGTTTCAGTGTGGCTTTCTGTTCGTTGGTACGAGCCGCAGTCTTCAACTTGTTCTCTACTTGCGTCATCAGACTCTTGGCTGTTGCATAATCGCCCGACAAGTAATCAAGTGCTGCAGCAAAAGTCTTTCCAATCTTGACCCACTCGTCTTCACCAAACTGGTCTTTTTGTTTCATCGCTGAGAAATGTTCACCAGTTTCAGGATTTTCCTTTTCTTCTATGAGTCCTAACGTATAGGCAAGCATGAGCGGTTTGAACACCATCCAACGAAGTTCGTTGGCATCAAGACTGAATAGTTCGGGTAGTTCTTTATCGAAACTTTCGGTGTGCAACAAGAGTCGGTGCATATCGCCCTTGCTATCAGCCAACAGATAGTTGTATTTATCACGGAGAACGGTCATATTGGAAACAAAGCGTAGCGGGAAGCCCGAATAAGCCGAAACACAAACTATCTCGTTGTTATTGTAGTTAAGTGACACATCCTCTTTCTCTGAGAATTCACCCTTTATCTGAGCGCGGAAGGCCTGAATCAGTTTGTCACGGAATGCTTGTGTGTTATCACTTGCTTTAGGAATGCAAAGTTGTACCATCGAGGGCATTGTCACACCACCCTTGTTGACCTCTACCTTGTTAAACTGAGCCCAAGCACCAGACTTGCGGATAGTCGTCTTGACAAACTCTTCGAGTTTCTCATCGTTGGTGAGTTCGTCCTTAAGCTTTTCTAGGATATTGACACCCACCATGCGATTGATTGCCGATGACTTGGCCGTTTCCTCCATAGCGCTAATCGCACGGTCGGTACAGACATTGAGGATAATGTCGCTTGCCGTGCTTTTGTCAACTTTTGTGTAAAGGCTTGAGAAAGTATGTTCACCTGTGTCGCCAATCTGTTCAACAAGCTTTCTGCGAATTTGACGAGCTGACTCTTCCTGATATTTGGCGTTGGAGGTGTATTGCTTTACAATATCGCGAACTTTCTGCGGATCATAGCGCTTGATGTTGGTCTCGTCTTGGCTTTCGTTAACCTTGCATTTGTTCGCGGCCTGTTCCTCAACCTCTTTCTTGATTTCAGAGATGCGCTTCTTGAACATTTGTATGCCCTCTTTCATCTCTTCGAGTTTGATAACAATTGCTTCGAGTAACTCTTTTGAGTAGGAGAAGGCTTCAACACGTGTCTGGGTAGTATAGTAATCAACAATGGCGGTTTGGTATCGACCAAGAATTTTCCCGGAAGCACCAGTAATCGTGTCGCGTAGCCAGCCAATGTTGTCGTACTCTATTTTTTGCTTCTTCATCTCGGCTTCAGCCTTGGCGAGCTCTTCGTTGGCCAGTTGTGTGCGCTTGTCCTCGCAGTCTTTTGTACGTCCAATGCAGTCTTCGATAAGGTAGCCAACATATTTCTCGATTTCGAGAGCAGAACGGCTGCCAGTTACCCATTCGTCAAAAAGAATCTGCTCAATATGGCGGCGGATAAAGATGGAGTATGCGTTAATTTCTTCACGCTGGTTTTTATAGAACGCTTTTACGCCGACATTACGGAAATCTTTTTCATAGAAGTTCTTGCAACGGTCAGACAAAATATTGACCCACTTTTTCTTGTCAGGTTCTGCGTTAGTTATATCACCCACCTCACGGGCAATCCGCGAGCTCCAAGTATTGTCAAGACTACGCCAAGTCTTGGTAACCTTACTCTCAATGATGGGTTCTGAAAGCATTAAGTGACTTGCATCAAGCAGCCATTGACCTCGGCTCTTGGGATTCTTGATTTCTTCTCTATAACCAGAGCCCACCTCTTCAAGAGTACGTTCATCGTAGCCTTTGCCATCAATCCAGTAATTGTAGGTCAATTGCAAAGCTGCTTGGCGGGCATAGCTATATGTGACAAATTCACGCACCTCGGCTTCTGGGTATGATACCCGTGTAATGCCGAAAGTAAGGAATTTGCGCGAGCGAGTTGCGCTACCAGCGGCATCTTCCTCTGGAGCTGCTCCTTCATTCTCGGCATTAACAAGACGCTCCATTTTACCCGCACCTCCTGAGATTTCGTGAATCACAATACTCTGGAAAAGAAAATCGGCCACAGTAGTAGGGAGCTCATATTTGAGATCTTTAATCTTGCCATGCTCGTTAATGTTTGTGTAAATATAGCACGCCTCAAATGCCGGCTGTCCTTCTAGCAGGCGTTTGGGCTTTTGTGTGAGAATGTCTATTTCTCCTTTTACATCCACAGGTTTGTATTCGCCAATACTGAGGGCATTCAGCTCTTTCAAAGCTGCATATCCGTTGGCTTGATAGTATCCTTTGTCATCGCTGGCATACGCCAATGCCTGTTCGGGC
>JAEEGL010992087.1_pt1 | contig 14929 bp, 6 predicted proteins | sample 9134231 | NCBI WGS metagenome assembly JAEEGL01 (sample SAMN16246548, study PRJNA631951) | gut metagenome | biome: gut microbiome; feature: rumen; material: fiber-attached | host: Bos | place: Iran: Karaj | collected 2018-10
GTATTAAATCTTCTTTTTCCTTTTTGTACTTTTTTCCCTTTTTTTCTATCATCAACTTTTTTTTCAATTTTTTCAGGTTTTAAATCTTTATCATAACTTATTGCATAATTAACTCTAGGAATTTTTTTATTTAAATCTTTATCATTAAATTGTTTTTTTTCTTTACTAATACTTCCTTTATTTTTAATATAATTTTCTTTATCAATATCAATGAGCTTTTTAATTCTACTTTGAGTTTCAATAATATTTTTTTTATTTTCTTCATTTTCTCTTCTTATTTTCTCTTGAGAAATTTCTCTTTCATTTTTTCGATTTTTATTTGTATAATCATAAAAATTAAATCCTAAACTTTGATTTTGATAATTATTATAATAATTATTCCTATAATCAATATTATAATTACTATTATTATTATTACTATTAATATAATTATTATAATTATTTTTACCATAAAAATCATATGGTTCATCGTATAATGTGTTTTTTATATTATCTCTACAAATTATTTCATAATCTTCATAACAAGTAGTTTTTCCATTTCTCCAATCTGTAGAAGGTTTTTTTCTTATTTTTTCTTTTTGAGTTATAAATGGATTTCCTAAATTTAAATTTTCTTTTAAATCACTTAAAATATTTTTAAAATCTTCTTCTGAGAAAAATAATGTTTTAAACGATGATTTTAAATTCAATATTGCAATTTCTATTAATGAAGGAATTATTATTGGCCATTTTTCTTCTGAATAATTTTTAAGGAAATCTCTTATTATTTTGTGTTTTAAACAATTTTCTAACATTTTTTTGTTTTTGTTTAAATTATTTTATAATATTAAAATATTTTATTAAAGTTTAATTAACAAAAAATAAAATAAAATTATTTTATTTTTTTGGAAAATTTTTTTTAAAGAAATACTTTTCTTCATTGATTAATAAACCATTTTGAATTATTTTTTCTTTTTTCAATTTTTTTTTCAACATCTTTTAATTCAATTTCATAATAAATATAATTACAAAATGATTTATTAAATTTTTTATATAAATTTTCATCATCATTATTTTGATATATATTTTCTTTAATATAATTTTGAATTTCTTCATATATTTTATCAATATCATTTGGATTCGAGTCTATTTTTTTATATAAAGTTAAAACATTTTCAAAAATATTTTCAGAAATTTCAATCATTATATTTTTACATTCATTTAATAAATTTAAATATTTTTGTTTTAAATTTAATAAATTAATTGTATCTTTTTTTAATTGTGATTCAGTTTTATTTATTATTGTATCATTGGCATTAAAAACTTTTACTTTTTCTTCATTTATTTTTAAATTGTTCTTTTCTGAAACATTTGTATTAAATAGAACCATATCCTTATTTTCAGTTAAAGTAAAATTATTAGAATCTCTTTTTATAATTGAAATATCTTCAAAATTTATTTTTTCATTTTTTTGATTTAATTCGATATTTTTTTTCATTGGATTATTTCTCATTTTTTGAATTATATCATGTATATTTGTTTTTTTCTTATCTTCATTATTATCTGTATTTAAAGGCATCTGTCTTAAATTTAAGTTTTTTATTTTTTGATTATTATTTAAAATATTTATATTAAGATTTGAAATATTACTTTTTGAATTTATTTCATGACCGGGAATATTTTTTAAATTAACTTCAAGATTAGATATATTTTTAATATTATTTAAATCATTATTTGAAATATTACTTTTAGAATTAATTTCATGATTATATATATATTTTGTATTTATTTCATTATTTGAAAGTTCAACACTTGAATTTGATTCATTTTCTTTATCTTCTATTAAATTTTTTAAACTTTTGTTGTTATTTAATTTTATATTTATATTTTTAGGAATGTAATTAATAACCTCTTCTTCTCCATTATTATTATAATTATTTTCTTGTAAATTATTTGATTTTTTTTGTTGAATTGGAATATTTCTCTTAGTAATATTTCCAGAAATTGGTCTTTGATGAGTAATATTATTTTTTTTTTTTAAATTAATTTGAATTTTATTCATATTAGACAAAACTTGATTATTATCATTAATATTATTATTATTAATGTTTTCTCTATTTTGATTATTTTCTTTACTAGAACTTTTTCTTTTTGATAACATATTTAATATTTTTTCTTGTGATTGTTTTATCTTAGAAGAAATATCAAGTAATTTAGAAGAATTTCTTCCTGTATTTTCATTTTGTTGAATTTGAATTTTCTTATGTTTATTATTAATAATCTCATTTTTATTTTTATTATAATTAACTTCAATATTATTAATTTTAATTTTCATTTGATTATTTTTCAAATTACCAAAATTACTTTCATTACTTCCTCCAAAATTATTATTACTATTATTATTATTAATACTATTACAACTTTCATTAACATTTTTACTATTATTACTTTTATTTAAATAATTTTTTGGTTTAATTTCTGGAATTTTAATACTGCATTCTTTAGCTTTTTCCTTAACAACACCAAGACTTAAAATTTCACAAATTTTAGGTCTTTTTTTTTCATCTTTAATTAAAAGCAAATCAATAATTCTTCTTAATTCAAGACTATAATATTTATCAATTCCTTCATAATTTCCATTAATAATTTTATCATAAATTTCAACTCTAGTTTTTCCTTCAAAAGGATGTTTTAAAGTAACCATTTCATATAAAACACAACCTAAACTCCAAACATCACTTTTATCATTATAAGGTAAGTCTTTACATAATTCAGGTGAAAGATAATATGGGGTTCCTATAAAAGTATGTGCATATGACGTTGTATTTTCTAATATTTTTGCTATACCCAAATCTCCTATTTTAACTGAGAAATCTTCATTTAAAAAAATATTTTTTGTTTTAATATCTCTATGTAATATTTTATGATTATGAAGATAATGTAAACCTAAACAAATTTGAATAAATAATTTCCAAATTAATTTTTCACTCATTTTTTTTTTATGTTGAATATACATTTGAATATAATCACATAAATCTCCAGAAGTACAAAATTCTGTTATTATATTTAAAGAATTATTATGAAAGAAACTATCATAAAATTTTACTATGTATGGACTATGTATTTTTGCTAATATTAATGATTCATTTTTTATGTTATTTAAATTTTGAGTATCGTTTAAATCTTCTTCTGTAATTGGTATTTGCTTTAATACATAAATTTCATTTGAATTATCTTTTTGGACTTTATAAATACTTGCGTAAGAACCTTCTCCTATTTGTTTTATAATTTTATATTCACGAATGAAAAATTTTAAATTTTTTAGTTTTGACATTTAAATTTTTTTTGTTTATTTTTAAGTTGTTAATTAATTTTTTTTTAATTTATTTTTTTTTTTTTATATATTTTTAAATCTATTAAATATGAAAACAAATATAGTATTTAGAAAATATTCTTTAGATGATTATCAAAACGAAAATAAAGATAAAAAATTGAAAAAATTTTCTTCAGAAAATAAATTACCAATTTTAATGAATAATAATAATTATATACAAAATAATATAGAAATAATAAAAAAAATAGAAAAAAATATTAAATTTTTAAAAAAAGAGAATAAAAATAATTTAGGTAGTTTATATGAATTAATTTCTGGAAAAGATGTTTTTGATATAAATTTATTATTATATTATTTAGATGTTAAAGAAGAAGTTTCAATAATTGATATTTTAGTAAATAAATTATATGAAGATCAATATAAAGATAAAATAATTTTTTATCTTCCTCAAATTATCTTTATTTATTTAAATAAAACTGAAAATATTTTATCTCTTGAAGATTATTTAATTGATTTATCTATAAATAATCCATGTTTAGGAATAAAAATTTTTTATTTAATGAATTCAATAATTTTAAATACAAATAATCAAATAAGAATAAAACAATTTGTTAAAAAAGTAGAATTTAAAAGATTAACTAAATTTCGTGAAAATATATTATTTAATGATTCTTTTTCAGAACAAAAATTTAAATATAAATATTTAAATAAATATTATCAAATAAACAAATCTTTTTATAAAGAAATATTAGAAATTCCAAGAAAAGTATCTCATATAATAAGAAATTTAAAACAAGAAAAAGAAATAGAAAAAATAAATTTATCCATTAAAGATATTCATTATGAATTTATATCAATAATAAAGAAAATAAATCATAAAATTCAAAATATATATAAATATGTAAATCAAATAAAAAGAATCTTTGATTGTGATATTAAAAATTTATTTAGAGGTTTTCTTCTCCCTTCAAATGAAGATTCAACTAATATTCAAACCAGTTTAATTGTTGTTAATATTTTACCAAATTATTCAAAAATTGTTTTTCAAAGTTTCCAAAATGAAATTGACTTTTTTAATTTTGATATTTATTTAACTTTTGAATGTGTTAAAATTGAAGAATGTAAATTTTGGGATTATTTAACTAATAAATCATTTAATAAAGATGCTTTAAAAGAGAAAGAAAAATATACTGATAAAAATTTTGGTTTGAAAAATTCAAAAAGTGTTAATTTTTCTTTAAGTTTAAAAGATAATATAAATGAAAGTTTAATTTTTAATCCATTTTCTGAAAATGAAAATTGTAATATTGATTCTATTAAATCATCCAGTAAATTTAAAAAATTTAAATCTTTAACAATTAAAACATTTGTTTTAAATTTTAAAGAAGAATGTTTTGGATATGTATTAATAAATCAATTAAAAACTTTATTTAATAGAATATTTGAAAATAATAAAGAATTAAATTTATCTTTATATGAAAAAGATATAATTCCTTTATCACCTTATTTTTGTTTAGAAGAACAAATTAATGAATTTCATAATTTTATTTTACTTGAAAAAATAAGATATGATATTTCAAAAAAATATAAAAACATAAATGATTTTTATAGAAGTTTCTTTTTTAATAATTTTGAAGAAGCACAAAAAAATTATATTGAAAATTTAGCTTCTTATTGTCTTTTTAATTATATTATTAATAATAATTTAAGTGCATTTGATAATTTAAAATTAAATAATATTGGAATTATTATTCCAGATTCATATGGTTATTCATTAAGTACAAATAATATAAAAGCAAAAGAAGTTTTTAAATTACCAAAAGAATTATTTGCTTTAATGGATTTAAATGAAAGTGGAATGTTTTATTTTTTTCAAAGTTTAATTGCTCAAGGATTAGTTAAAATAAGAAAATATTATGAAATATTTGTAAAAATTATAGAAATAGTATTAAGAAAAAATAAATTTGATTTATTTAGTAAAAAAGATATTTCAAATATTATTGATGCTTTAAAAGAAAGATTTCATAAAAATTATCAAGAAGTAGATTTAATAACAAGTATAATGGATGAAATTAATAATGAAAATATTTAGAATATATAAATAAATAATATTTAAAAAATTCAAATAATAAAATATAAGAATTAAATAATAGATTTTAACAAAGGACAATATCAATTTTTTAAACATTTCAAACAAAACTAATAATGAAAACTAAAATCTTATAATATATATTTATATCTTATTACATAATTACAAATTCCCTTTAAAATAATAATATATAAATATATAAATTTAATAAAAAAAATAAAAAATTATTTTATTAAACCTTTAATGTCTAAAAAAATGAAAATGACAGAATGGAATTTTTCATTTTTAAAAATGCCAATAACAGATGCAAAAGAGCCATTAGGATTTAATATATCAGCGTCAGAAAACCAAGATTCTAAAATAAGAAGACAAGAAGTAAATGAAATGAAAATGAGTAGAGCAAAAGATTTAGTATTTTCTCAAGGAAAAGGAATTTTTATGACATTTATATCTTCATTTTTCATAGGAAAAAATTTATCATTATTTACAATATTTATATATGGTTATCAAGCTTTTTCAGCATTTTCTTCTATTATAAATGTAAATAATGCATTTAAAAGATTTGAAAGTCCAGAATATAGCTTAATTACTTATAAATTTGCCTATGTTATTCTTTCATGTATTTCTTTTTTATTAATTATGTATCGGATTTATGGTATGGGATTAGTTCCATTAAATCCTTCTGATTGGGTTAGTTTAATTGATAATACTGTTCCTTATAGTGAATTTTATGATATGAAATAAGTTTTTTTATTTTAATTGATTTTTTTTGTTTTTTTTTTTTGATTTTTTTAATAAATTTATTTTTTATTTAAAAATTATTATTTTTTTTGTTTTTTATATTTAAAAATTAAAAATGAATTATACTGATGAACCTAAAGAGGATTATTTTTATAATTGGTTAACTAATATTTTTTTACCTTGTGGTATAGTTTATTCTTCTCAAAATGCAAAAAATATCCTTTCAAAAAATAATATAACACCAAGTCAATTTCTTCGTCCTTTTGGTGATTTAAAAGGAGTTCCTTTAAGTTTTAAAATAAATGGCAATTCAAATTATATTAATACATTAAAAGATTTTAAAATTGATTTTTATGATGCAGAAAATTTTATATCAAATACAAAATATAATTTAAATACTTTAATTAATTTTTGTTTAAAACATCCTGATAATATTCCTTTATTTGATATTTATGATATTCATGTTGATAAAAATAATATTGAAGCTACTTTAAGTAGATTAAATAATTTTTCATTTAGATATTATAATGAAATTGAAAAGTTAATTATTGAATATTGTAATTTTGATGATAAGGAATATTATCAACAACCATTTTTATTTGTTTTTATTTGTGATATTAATGATGATCCAAAAATAATAAATAAATTAAAAAAAGATCAAGAACCATATCTTTTATTAAATGATATATATGAAAATATACATAATCCTTTAATAATATTATTAAATGATAAAAATTCTGTTAATTATATTTCAGATTATAATATTATTCAAAAAATTATGAATTCATATCGTGAAACTTTTTATAGTTATCCTGTATATAATTTTGATATTAATAGTGCTTCAAATAAAGAAATTTCAAATAATCAAAATGATTTTTTTAGTAAATATATTCATTCAATTGAATTATATTCAATTAATAATTCTAGAATTATGAGAGGAAAATTGATGACTATTTCTGAATTAAGTTCTATTAAATTGGCTTTGAAAGATTATTTTAAAAATACTTTCATATATAATATTCAAGATATTATTATTGAAATTGATGGAGAAATTCAAAAAAAAAAAAGTTTTTTTGGATTTGAAGATAAAGAAAGTAAAAAAAATAAAAATCAATCTTTGACAAAATTAGAAAAACAAATTTATATTTTATCAATAATTCAATTTTATATTCGTGATTATAAAAATTCATTTAATAATTTAGATAAATTATCAGATAAAATAAAAGATAAAAAACCTCTATTTGAAATTCCAATACTTCAATTAAAAACAATAATAGAATTTATAAAATCAAGAAAACAAAAAAAATTAAAAATTTTAGAACCATTTGAAGGATATATAAATATTTTACAAAATGAAATTGGAGCATTTCGTTCTTTATTTATAGCAATTAGAATGATGGAAAGTTTAAGTATAAACAATATGGAACAATTAATAAATAATACTATACCATATTTATATAATACAAAAATTAATTTTTTAATACCTCTTATTTTTGAAAAATTAAGTTATTATTTTTTAATAGGAAATAATCCAAGATTAGGAAAATTTGCTTATACTATTATAATAAATATTTTCACTTATTTTAAAAGAGTAAAATATAATAATGATATTGTAAATACTTATTTATTACATTTTTTAGGTTCATTGTTTAATATTTTTTTATTAAATGGAAGCCCAAATGATAATATTCATCAAAGTTTTTCAAAAATTAAACAATTATTATCCTTTAATATGGGGTTATTATGTGATAAATTAGGTTATTATGAAGGAGCAATTAATTTTTATTCTAAATATATTGAATTATTTAAAATTTTAAATGGAATGAATAATATAAAAATGTTTAATTCTTATAAAGATAATATTAATAATATTATGACAGTTTTTAATAATTTAGTTAGGATTTGTGATGGGAAAAATTTCTTTATTGATAATTATTCTATTCCACAAATTGATAGTAATGTTATTATTTTAACTAATCAAGATTTGGAAATTTTGAAAAATGAATTTTGTTGCAATTTTTATAAAATTTGTATTGAATATAAAGAATTATCTGTTAATGAAAAATATTCTCTTTTTAATAAAGAAGATTTTCTTTCATTAAAATTAATTGATTTTATTTCAAAACTAGTTCATTTTAAAGAAATTGAGAATAATTATGAAAAAGAGAATAAATTACATTTTTCAAAAAACAAATTTATTGTAGAAGTAAATGAAATAATATCAATAAGAATAATTTTAAGAAATATTTTACCAGTTGATTTAACATTAACAAATGTAAATTTAATATTTGAAAATATAAATAATAAAAATATATTTTTGAGTGAGAATAAAAATATCTTAATGAAACAACAAAGTGAAAATATTGTTATATTAAAAGGGAAATTTATTGAAACTGGAAATTTTACTTTAAAAGGTATTTCAATGAGACTTTTTTCATCAATTGAAATTAGAAAGACTTTTTATTGTGATTGTACAAATTTTTTATATTATGAAATAGAAAATAGAAATAAAAATAAATTTGATATTTTATCAAATTTATTAAATAAAAATCAAAATTATTGTTATTATTTTGAAGTTTTATTACCTGAAAATAATATAAAAATAACAATTGCAAATAATGAGAAAGCAATTACAATATTTAATTATGAAATATATTATTTACCTATTCAAATATTTAATAATTATAAAAATAATGAAATGAAAAAATTTACAATATATCTTTTATCAGATGATGAGACTTTATTATATCCAAAATTAGTTTATAATGAAAATAATTTAACTGAAAATAATATAATTTATATTCCTATTATTTCTTTAACTTCAGGAAAGAAATCATTAAATATTTTAATTAAATTTGAAGAAAGAAAAGAATATATAGAAGTAAAAAGATTTTTAATAAACTTTCATGTTTTAAAAAGTGTAAATTTATCTTTTAAAAATAATATAATAGAATATAATAAAAATTCATTTAAACAAAAAATAAGAATAAGTATGAATATTTATAATAAAGATAATTTAAATAAAATAATTTTTAAAGAAGAAAATGAATTTTGTTTTAGAAATCAATTTAAAATTAATTCTTTTACTGATTGGAATGCAATTGGAAATGAAAAATATGATAAATATTATAAAACAATTACTATTGAGGAAATTCATAATAATATAAAAAAAAAAATTAATATTGATTTAATTAAAAATATTCCTTTTAAAGAGAATTATAATAAGAAAATTGTACAAAAATTTTTTGAGAAATTGATAAATAAAAATAAAAAATTTTTATTTTTTTTTGATATATTAAATAATTTATCTAAAATAAAAACATTTGTTTATGTTAATTCTTTAATGTCATCAAATTCAATTAAAGAATATAATTATAATGAACATTATTTTGCTTCAATTTTTGAAAAATGTTTAAATATAGAATATAAAAAAGAAGAAATTAATAATAATGAATATATCATTTATTTAATTATTGTTTTTAATTTTTCAAAATATCAAAATTATTTTTTTGATAATGTAAGTGAAATAATATGTAAAGTTAAAACAAATTTACATAATTTTGATTGGATTGGTTTGAAAAAATACACAATTAATAAATTTGATTGTGAAAATAAAATAAAATTAAATTGTATAGTTAATAAAAATGAAAAAATAACTTTTATAAAAGAAGAAATAGAAGAAATAAATATAAATCAAATAATATACAAAATAAAACTAAAAGATACAAATAAACAAATAATATTAGAAGAATTCCCAGATCCAATAAATATAAGTATATAAAAATAATAATTTAACAATATTTTTTTTAAATTATTTAAAAAAACAATATATTTCTAATTATAAAGTGCAAATGATAAATCCTTCTTCAATTTTATTTCTAGTTTTAAATTGTTGACTATTATAAAATTCAATAAAATCATGAATTCCTAATTCTGCAGCATCTTTCTCAAAAGAATCTTTCGCAATTTTAACTTCTCCACTCATATCACTTATATGATTAAAATATTTTAAATATTGAAATTGTTCTTTTGCTTTTTTAGATAATAAATTTAATAACAATTGATTATGATCTTGATTTTGATTTAAATAATGACTAAATTTCTTAGTTAAAGAATTTGCAATTGAATATTTTTGACTTTGTAGAAAACTTTGTAACATCATTTGAATAGAAAAATCAATATCATCACTTCTTACAATTTCTCTCAATTGCATTTTTGCATGTGCTTCGGCAATACGTAATATACTTTCTAAATGACGAACTGCAATTGGTATTCCACCACTTTTTTGACTTTCACTTCGTAATTCTGAATAAAATTTTGATACTTTATTCTTATTTAATTCACTTAATTTTGGTGTTATATATTTCCTTGCATATATAATATATTTTTTAAGAGTATCTTGTTCTAACATTTCTATTTTTTCTCTTTTTTCTTCTAATAAAGCATTTTTATTTATTTTTTCTGGATGTGAATTTATATGAGAATTAATAACAAAAGTAGCTAATTGTTCATCAATAATAGGATCAATCGTATCACGAACTACACATAAAAGATCAAAACGAGATAATATGGGGTCTGTTAATTCTACATTATCATCAAATGATAATCTACTATCGTATCTACCTTTAATAGGATTAGCAGCAGCAATTACTGAACATCTAGCTTGTAATGAAGTAACAATACCAACTTTTGAAATTGATATACTTTGTTGTTCCATTGCTTCATGAATTGATGTTCTATCTTGATCATTCATTTTATCAAATTCATCTATTAAACATATTCCCTTATCTGCTAAGACTAAAGCTCCTCCTTCAAGTGTCCATTCTTTTGTAACTGGATCTTTTTGAACTGATGCTGTTAAACCTACTGCACTTGCTCCTTTACCTGTTGTATATACACTACGTGAAAATATTGTTTGAACATATTTTAACATTTGACTTTTTGAAGTTCCAGGATCACCTAATAATAAAACATTTATATCACCACGAATTTTATGCTTGTTTTGAGGGTCTTTTTGTACTCCACCAAACATAGCTATTGCTAAGGCTTTTTTTATAAATTCATTACCATAAATTGAAGGTGCTATTGAATTAAATATTAATTGTGTTATATTTGGGTTTTTAGCTAATTTTTTCATTTCACTTTTATCATCTTCTGTTAATTCTTCTACATCAATATCATTTAATCTCTTTATACAATTTGCTTCTATAAATGTACTAAATACTGGAAAAGAATGTTTAACATTTGTACCAATATCAAATTTTGATTTGTATATACCAGTGATTTCAACTGAGTCACCAGGACGAGCTGAATCAACTAAATCATTAGTTAATATAACTTCCTTTTGTCTAGGAACTCTTCCTGCAGGAACTGATCCAGGACTTTCTTGTATAGTAATTCTTTGATAATTTCTATATTGACATTCATCATTTTCTAATCTATAAGGACCATTACTTTGACACATTGGACAAGAACCAATATTAATAATATCCCCATCACTAGAATTGAAATTAAAAGGACCATTAATTTCCCCACATTTAATACAACTGAAATACGCAGTTCTCAATTTAGGATAAACAGAACTTCTCTTAGTAACAACACCATTAATTTTAATTAAATGACCAATATCTTCACATTTCAAATTTCTTAAATTAATAGTTTCAGGAATATCTCTAATTCTAACAAAAATTTCTTTACAAATATCAGAATATCTAGGAAAAATTTCACAAGTTAACTCAAAAGCAACATCATTTAAATAAGGAAGAATAATTTCAGGATGTAAAATAACCCAATTACTTAAATATTTATTAAATTTACTTAAATGAGGATAATTAATTTCTAAACTTTGTCTATTTGCTTTACTCATTTCAACAATTCGATTTTCATAAATTTCCTCATTTTGATCTTCTCGATAACCTTTAATAAATTTTTGAAATAAACTTCTAATAAATCTAGCAGCATGAGGTTGACTTAACCAATCCATAAGTTTTCCTTTAACATCTTCTTTATCAATAAAAGCTTCACTTTCTCTAATTTGTTCATCTGTCATTCTCATAGTACCAAAACCCATTTTTTTTCTTCTTAAAGCTCTCATCATTTCTTCTTCATCAGTACCTTCCATTTCAGCTAAAATTGCACTAGGAATTCTAGCACCAAATCTTCTTTGTGCTTCACGAGCATCAATTTCTCTTTCTGCTTTTCTTCTTTGTTCAGCAGTCATATTTGCATATTGTGTTTCATCAAATTCTTGTTTTTCATATTCGTCTAATTTTATTATTGGCTTATAATCTTTTTCTAAATTTTCTAATAGATCTTCTCCTTCTGGTTCATTTGATAATTCGTGTTCAGATTCTGATAAGGATACATGTTCTTCTATTGCTTCTTCTGGCTCTTGTGATGATTTTTTCTGAGATGACTTTTTTTCGCGCTTTTTTTTGTTTGACATTTTTTATTTTTAGTTTTTTTTTTTTGTAGGGTTTTTTACTTTATTTTTTTATTTTTTTTATTATTTTTTAAAAAGGGTTAATTGGGTTAATTTTTTAAATTTTTTATATTTAATTGAAATTTTTGTTTTTATTTAATTAAGTTAAATTTAAATTTTAATCAATTCAAAAAAATAACAATAGAGAAATTAATATTATTTCTCTTCATAATTAAAAAAAATATAATTTTTAAATATGTTTTCAAAAAATAATAAACTTTTTAAAGAGCAAAAAATATGTAATTTATTTTAATAAAATGACTATTTTTATTAAATAATAAAGATTCTCAAATTTTAGAATTTTGTTAATAAAATAATAAAAATAAAACAAATAATAATGTATAATCAGATTTTAATATTTTTTCCATATAATTCAGATATTATTAAAACTGAATAAATTAATCCATATATATTTAATTAATATTTTCATTTAAAAATATGTTTAAAAATAATAAAGAAATAAAAATATAATTTAAACAAAAATTAAAGAAAAAAATGTTAAATCCAAATATTCTTCCTTCTTTTTCAAATTCAAATCAAAAATTATCAACTTTATCAGAGAGAACAAATATAAATAATCGCCTTCAAAAAGCAGGAAATTTAATAATAGGAAATGAAAAAAATTTAAAACGTCCTACAAATAATTTAGAACCAAAAACTTCATCACGTTTTAATAAAAGTAATTTTATAAAAAATTTTAATATTAATTCTAATAAAACTCAAAAAAATAATAAAGAAACATATATTAATAAAATTCCAATTAATTTAGAAGATTTATTAATTCAAGAAGAACATTTATGGATGATATTAACTTATATAAGATGTAATGGTGACTTTAGTCATTTTTCTGAAGAATTTATTGAATTTTCTCATTTATCTTCTATTCAGTCATTTGAAATTTATTTTAATGAAAATAAATTTAAAAAAGATTTAAGAATTTATTCTAGTAATGAATATATTTCTGTTATGTTGTCTTTATTTACTTTAATGACTAATAAAATATCTGAAAATTCACTTACTCATTTAAAAAATATATTTTATTATATTCATCAAAATATTTTACTAATTATTTCTTTAATTATTAGTAAAATGAATAAAGAATATATTTTTAATATTTGGGGGAATAAATTAAAAGAAATAATTTTTAATAGATTGGATCCAGAAATGAAACAAAAAAGAGGAAATTTAGATGATGAATATTTTCATATTAATCAAAATAATTCAATAATAACAAATATGTTAAAAAATTATATAGAAATATATTTCAAAACTCAAAATCCATTTGATAATTTAATATTTAATTTTACAAATATGATAATATTAAATTATCAAAAATACCCTATAGACTTATATTACATAAAAACAAATTTATCAAAATTTAAAATAGATTTATTAAATTCAATAATGTTTAAACAAGCAATGAGTACATATGAAATAAAACCACCAATTCCATTTCTTCCACCTTTAAATAAAGAAAAATTTATATATTCCTTAGTTTTAGATTTAGATGAAACATTAGTTCATTCAATTGCAGAAACAGGAAAAACTTTAATAAGACCAGGAACAAATATTTTTTTAAAGGAATTATCACCATTATTTGAAATAGTAATTTTTACTGCTGGAATGCAAGATTATGCTGATAATTTACTTAATCAAATGGATAAAGAAAGAAATTTAATTCAATATAGATTATATAGGCAACATACTTCTTTAGAAAATGGTTCTAATGTAAAAGATATTGAAAAATTAGGAAGAGATTTAAGTAAAGTTATTATTATTGATAATATTTCTGAAAATTTTTCTAAACAAAGTGATAATGGAATTTTTATTACTCCTTGGATGGGAGATCCTAATGATAAAGAATTATTTGAATTAATTCCTATATTAAAAGAAATTTCTGTCAAGAAGGTTAAGGATGTTAGAATACTTTTAAGAAGGTTTAGAGATAAGATTATACAATTGCATATTCAAGGGGATAAAAATCCTTTGGGAACTTTGAAAAATATGATTAAGTAAATTGATTTTTATATTTTATTTTATCTTTTTTTTTATAAATTTAAAATTTATTTTTTGAAATTTTTTTTTTGGAAAAGAGAATTTTGGAATAAATAAAATAAAAGTAAAAAAAATAAAATTATTCAATTTTATTTTTTTTTATATTTTAATTTTAATTTAATTTATTTAAATTTGTTCCATAGTATTATGCTCAATAAGTAAATCTTCATCATATTTTTTTAAACGTACAACTATTATTATAATTATAATAATTAGAATTATACATAAAAGAAATATTAAAATATAAAAC
>JAEEGL011723762.1_pt1 | contig 14929 bp, 11 predicted proteins | sample 9134231 | NCBI WGS metagenome assembly JAEEGL01 (sample SAMN16246548, study PRJNA631951) | gut metagenome | biome: gut microbiome; feature: rumen; material: fiber-attached | host: Bos | place: Iran: Karaj | collected 2018-10
ATCCTCCCAGCAGGAGGAATTTGAAGAAGATATCATGACCATGGTCAATGAAGGCCAGGAGACGGGCGTCATTCAGGACAGGGAAGCCCGGATGATCTCCAACATTTTTGCGCTGGATGACAAGGAGGCACAGGATATCATGACCCACAGATCCCAGATCATCGGGATCTCAGCTGATGCCTTACTTGAAGATGCCAGAAATTTTATGTTGGATGAAAGCTACAGCCGATTCCCGGTTTACGAAGAGAATATCGATCATGTGATCGGTGTGCTTAATCTGAAGGATGTATGCAGAACCTATCGTCAGGAAGAAACACGGAGCATGCCCATCAAGGACATCCCCGGCCTGATCAGGGATGCGGTGTATACGGCCGAGACCAAGAAAATAGATGCGCTCTTTCGGGAAATGCAGCGTGACAAGGTTCAAATGGTGGTTGTTATCGATGAATACGGACAGACTGCCGGCCTTGTGGCGATGGAGGACATCCTGGAAGAGATCGTTGGTAATATTCAGGATGAATATGATGCCGAAGAGGTGATGATCCAGGAAAAGGGTAAAGATAAGTTTATCATCGACGGAATGTCGAGGCTGGAAGAACTGGAGGAAAGATTTCAGATCCACTTCCATGAGGAAACCTTCGATACCCTGAACGGATTTCTGATCTCGAAAATGGACAAGATCCCGGAACCCGGCGACCAGTATACCGCCGTGGTGGAAGGGTACGAGTTCAAGGTCATGAAGGTGAAAAACCACAAGATCGAAAAAGTCATCGTCCGGAAACTGGACGAACCAGAACAAGAATAGAATTGGAGAAAGAAAAATGTCAGGACATTCAAAATTTGCAAACATTAAGCATAAAAAAGAGAAAAACGATGCAGCCAAGGGTAAGATCTTTACCATCATCGGCCGTGAGATCGCTGTTGCTGTAAAAGAGGGCGGCCCCGATCCTGCCAATAACTTTAAACTGGCACAGGTGATCGCCAAAGCAAAAGCAAACAACATGCCCAACGACACCATCGAACGTGGTATCAAGAAGGCTGCCGGCGAAGGCGGAAATGTGAACTACGAGTATGTTACCTATGAAGGATACGGCCCCAACGGTATCGCCATCATCGTTGATGCACTGACCGATAACAAGAACCGTACCGCTGCCAATGTGCGTTCCGCATTCACCAAGGGACAGGGTAATGTAGGTACTCCCGGTTGTGTATCTTATATGTTTGATAAAAAGGGTCAGATCTTTATCGATAAGGAAGAGTGTGACCTGGATGCTGATTCCATGATGATGGCGGCTCTGGATGCCGGTGCTGAGGATGTGAAGGAAGATGAAGATTCTTTCGAGATCCTGACTGCTCCCGATGATCTGGAGACCGTAAGAGAAGAACTGGAAAAGCAGAACATCAAGATGGTGTCTGCGGATGTGAACATGATCCCTCAGAACTATGTGGAACTGACGGATGAAACTGCTGTAAAGAATTTGCAGAGAACACTGGACCTTCTGGATGAAGACGACGATGTTCAGGCAGTATTCCATAACTGGGCGGAGAACGACTAATGGACAGACTTGCGATCGTAGTACCTTGTTACAACGAAGAAGAAGTCATCGGTATCTCTTCCGAAGCATTAAGAGGAGTGCTCGCTGACCTCATCGAGAAAAAGAAGATTTCCGAAGACAGTTATGTACTGTTTGTGGATGACGGAAGTAAGGATAAGACCTGGTCTCTCATTGAGCAGGAATTCCGTGCACATTCCACCGTGAAGGGACTGAAACTTGCCGGAAACGTGGGACATCAGTTCGCGCTGACCGCAGGTCTTATGACCGCACGGGAGTGGAGTGATGTAACCGTATCCATTGATGCAGACCTTCAGGATGATGTGAATGTGATCGAAGAGATGATCGATCGATTCCACGAAGGGTATGATATCGTGTACGGTGTCCGTAACAGCAGAAAGACCGACACGTTCTTCAAGAGGACTACGGCGCAGGGCTTTTATAAACTGATGGCGGCGATGGGGGTCAAGACGGTTTACAATCATGCGGATTTCCGTCTGATGTCCAAACGTGCCGTGGATCAGCTTTCCAAATATCATGAAACCAATCTCTTTTTGAGAGGACTTGTTCCTCTGATCGGTTATCAGACCACGACGGTTGGATACGAACGAAAGGAGCGTGTGGCAGGAGAGTCCAAGTATCCTTTGAAGAAGATGCTTGCTCTTGCTTTCAACGGTATCAGTTCCTTCAGTGTCAAACCCATTGATCTGATCTCCGGGATCGGAGGAGGTATCATCATCATTTCCATCGTTGCTGCGATCTATGCGCTTGTCAGCTATTTTACGGGGCATGTCGAGGCAGGCTGGACCAGTCTGATCTTATCCATATGGTTTTTGGGCGGTGTACAGCTTGTGAGTATCGGTATGATCGGTAAGTACATCGGCAAGATCTATCTGGAAGTGAAAAACAGACCCAGATACAACGTGGAAACGTTTTTGAATGAAAAATAACCCGGTTGGGATTTAGGTTAGGTAGGTAGGATGCAGGCTAAAAAAAGTGTGATAAGCTATGGCTTCTTTATAGTTTTTTCTGCCCTGGTAGCAAGCGGTCTCTGGATAATGGTCAACCAATTAACGGATGAGACCGGGATTTTTCAGGTGCCGGGGCTGCCTGCTGCATACCGGTTTGTATTTCCCATCCTGATCACAGCGGTCGGGATGCTTTTTATGATATTGATCTTTGCTCTGTTCCGTGCGTTTATCCACGTGGGACAGACGGCTCCCGGATGGTTAAAGATTCTTCTGCCTGTTCTTGTGATCCTGGGAGCGGTGGCAGCGATCACCGTTTATATCCTGCATCATATCCCTATTGTCATTTACGACGGCACGTACTTTTATGCCGCCCAGGTGACGTCTGATCGTGTATCGCTTTCTTTTGAACCCCACGGTCTTTCTTTTATCTATCTTTATCTCCTGAGATTCCTGTTTTTGATCTTTGGTAACGATCCTCTTGTGGGAATCGTATTTCAACTGGTGCTGTATTTTGGCATCTTAATGATCTCTTATATTGCTGTTCACACGATTTCCGGATTTGGACCTGCGCTTTTGACCATGGCGGCGTTGGCGTTTTATCCGGGCACCTATGCAGAGATCTTCCGGATAACACCCCACGTGTTTGGATTATTTGTTCATATCCTTGGGATCGCTGTCGTTGGCATCCTGTTTTCGTATTACAAAAAGAATGAGATCGACGGCTTTTTCCGTGCGTTTCCTGCTTTGTTCGCGGGATTTTATATCGCCTTTGCAACCTATCTGGATCTGATCAACGTTCTGTTACTGTTCTGGTGTCTGATGCTTTTGGCGGATCCCGATCAGGTGGGGAACAGACACAAAGCAGTCTACTGTATTCTTCAGGAATTGATCGGTTTTGTCCTGGGAGCTTGTGTTGTCGCTGCATTTCTGTATGCGGCCGGACATGATCTGTATGGATATGTGACGGAACTTGGTTCCCTGTATTTTGGGGCACCTCACCTTTCTTTCGGGATTTCCGGTTTTGAGAGTTTGAGGTATGCGGTTCTTGCATTGGTGCTCATTACTCTGTGCATTTGGACGGCATGCGGCTTTCTGGTACAGAAGTTTGACCGCATGGGTCACTATTTCTTTTCCCTGATCGTGGTTACGCTGTCCATCGTATTTTCCTGTTGTGTGCTGGATCAGCAGCAACTGATCAAGTTTTATCTGATCCTTCTGGCGGCTATGGGAGTTTGTGCTCTTGTGTACAGAGATCCTGAGGCGGAAGAGGAAGCCAAAGAGCAGGAAGAAGAGATCGTTCGGGACATCGAAGAGATCGAAGCGGAAGCAGAGGCTGAGGAAGAGGCTGCAGTTGAAGAAACGGCCGAATCTGAAACTGTGGAGGCAGCAAAGCCCGACGACGAGAGAACCGATGAACCTGCCGAGGAAGCAGCAGAATCAGAGCCGGTAGCAGAGGTTGATGTACAACCTGCAACGAAAGAAACGAAGCCGGAGGATGTAACCTTCCGGATCGTCGGCACGGATACCGAAGGGTATGAATTATCTGAAGCCACGCCCGCTTCGGATGCTGAGCCCGCTCCGGATGCTGAACCCGAACCTGCTGTGGAGAAAGAGCCTACGGCAGAGTCCGAGCGTGTTGTAGTTCCGACGGCAGAACCGGTGGTAAGACCCGGTGCTCCCCTTGCCAATCCTTTGCCTGTACCTAAGAAGAAACCCCGCAAAGTATTGAACTTCGGGAAAGAGATCCCGGAGGAGATGATGCACTTCGATATCGAAGTAAGCGATTTTGATGATTACGATTTTGATTAGGTCGAAAAATATAAATTGAAACAGAGGTTTGTTTATGCCGGCTTCAGGTAAGAAAACGGGCAGATCTACCGGCGCTCGTAAGAATACCAAAACAACAAATAACAGAAATCAAAAAAGTGGCAGCGCATCTCTGGACCCCAAGGTTCAGGACGAGATCTTTCTCATCGGCGTGTTTGCATTCTGCATTTTCCTGTTCTTATGCAATCTCGGTGTGATCGGATCCTTCGGTAAAGTGCTCAGTGATGTTCAATTCGGCCTGTTTGGTCTGACGGCTTATATTTTCCCAATTGTTTTGTTCCTTGGGATCTCTTTTCATGTGATCAACCGTTACAATAAGGCAATGGTAAGAAAACTCCTTTCCGGGACAGCTCTGTTTTTTCTGGCCGGGATGATCTGTGAGTTCATTGCCGGAAGAGTGCAGAAAGCGGAAACCTTCAATCCCTTGTCTTATTATGTGGATGCAGCTTCTGCCCATAACGGTGGCGGTTTTCTTGCCGGGATGGTTTCCTATTTTTCCAATCAGTATCTTTCAGCTGTGGGAAGCATCCTGCTGATCATTGTCCTGGCTCTCATCTGTATTGTTCTCATTACGGAAAAATCTTTGATCGATGGTGTTAAAGAGGGCAGTCGATATGCGGAAGAAGCCATGGAGGCTGCCGCAAGGAGAAGACAGGAACGTAAGGAACGATACCTGGAAGATGCGAAACTTCGGGAAGAAGAGGACGCATACTACGAGGAAGAGATGGCAGAGCGCCGTGCCCGTAAGGAAGAAAAGCGCCTTGCCAGGGAAGAAAAGAGAAGAGCGCAGGAAGAAGCAAGAAGAGAGCGCAGGGAACAGGAACGCCTGGCAAAAGAAGAAGAGGAAAACGAGAAGATCCTTCGGATGGACAAAAAGGCCAGAGGCGTTGCGTTTAACACGACCTTAAAACCCCAAGATCAGGCGCCTGTTGATGAAGAAGCTTTAAATGCCAGAGATGAACTTCATGAACTTTCTCTGGAGGAACCCGATATCCCCCGCAGGACACAGGCGGATGAGGAAGAGATCGTGCCTTCCAAATACCGGACTCACGACAGAGAGGTTCCCATCAAGATTCACAGAGAACGCTTCCCGGAAGAGGAAGTGGATACGGATCCCATGCCGGAAAAACCGGTGGAGTACGTACCGGAACCTGTTGTAGAACCTGTTACCATGCCTGTTACCGAAACTCCGAAAAAACCGGAAACGGTAAAACTGTTAAAACCCGTAAAAGAGCCGGACGGATCCTTAAATCTGGTATCGGAAAAAGACGGGCAGATGGCCCTCAACAAGAAACAGCCTGTTGGGAATCCTGTTTCCAAGTATAAATTCCCGCCTGTGGAGTATTTGAAGAAGGGAAAGAGATCCCAGGGATCTCAGGATCAGGAACTTCGGGATACTGCCGAAAACCTGGAAAATACCCTTCGTACATTTGGTGTCGATGTAAAAGTGACGGATATCAGCCAGGGACCTGCGGTTACCAGGTATGAACTGCAGCCTGAGGTGGGCGTGAAAGTATCCAAGATCGTAAATCTTGCGGACGATATCAAGTTAAATCTTGCCGCCACGGAGATCAGGATCGAGGCGCCCATTCCCGGAAAAAGTGCCGTTGGTATTGAAGTGCCCAACAAAAATGTGGATATGGTGGCATTCCGGGATCTTGTGGAATCCAAAGAGTTCAAGGAATCGAACGCTAGACTGTCCTTTGCTGTTGGTAAAGATATCGGCGGAAGGACTGTTGTGACAGACCTGGCGAAGATGCCCCATCTGCTGATCGCAGGATCTACCGGTTCCGGTAAGTCCGTGTGTATCAACACCATTATCATGAGTATCCTTTATAAATCCAAACCGGATGAAGTAAAGATGATCCTCATCGATCCCAAGGTAGTGGAATTAAGTGTCTATAACGGCGTACCCCACCTTCTTTTGCCGGTTGTGACGGATCCCAAGAAAGCAGCAGCTTCTCTGCAATGGGGCGTAAAGGAGATGACCGACCGTTACCAGAAATTTGCGGAGTACGGTGTTCGCGACCTGAAAGGATATAACGCCAAAGTAGCCGAAGAAGCGAAAAACGGGGTGGCGGATGCTCCGAAGCAGATGCCCCAGATCCTGATCGTGGTGGATGAGCTGGCGGATCTGATGATGGTAGCCGCGGGAGAAGTGGAAGAAGCCATCTGCAGACTGGCACAGCTTGCAAGAGCGGCAGGCATCCACCTGATCATCGCGACCCAGAGACCCTCCGTGGATGTTATTACGGGACTGATCAAAGCGAACATGCCCAGCCGTATCGCATTTGCTGTATCCTCCGGTGTGGACTCCAGAACGATCCTTGACACCAACGGTGCGGAAAAACTTCTCGGAAAAGGCGATATGCTCTTTGCTCCTCAATCATCGCCAAAGCCCACCAGAGTACAGGGCGCTTTTGTTTCCGATGAAGAAGTACAGAAAGTTACCGATTTCCTGCGGGCACAGAACATCATCAATGATTTCGCGCCGGATATTGAAGCAAGCGTCAATGAAGCTGCCGCAAACGCTGCAGGCACATCCTCCGGATCTTCCGGGGACGATGGCGGATCCCGTTATGACGAACTGTTTGAACAGGCAGGAAGGTTTATTATCGAAAAGGACAAAGCTTCGATCGGGCTGTTACAAAGAGCCTTTAAGATCGGGTTTAACCGGGCCGCCAGGATCATGGATCAACTGGCGGAAGCCGGAGTCGTGGGACCTGAAGAAGGTACCAAACCCCGTCGTATTCTGATGGGACCGGAACAATTTGACCAGTATGTGGAGGAGTATCTATGAAAACTGACATCGAAATTGCTCAGGAAGCGGTAATGGAACCTATTGTGAAAGTAGCCGGATCTATCGGGATCGGTGAAGATGATCTGGAATGCTACGGCAAGTACAAGGCCAAACTGACGGAAGAATTTCTGCAGAGCCTCAAAGATAAGCCTGACGGAAAGCTGATCCTTGTTACGGCCATCAATCCGACTCCCGCAGGAGAAGGTAAGACCACGACTACGGTAGGTCTGGGCGAAGCATTTGCCAAGCTTGATAAAAAGGCCGTGATCGCTCTTCGTGAGCCTTCTCTTGGACCCTGTTTCGGTATCAAAGGCGGCGCTGCCGGCGGCGGATACGCCCAGGTTGTTCCCATGGAGGATTTAAACCTTCATTTTACCGGCGATTTCCACGCGATCACCAGTGCCAACAACCTTCTGGCAGCTCTTCTGGACAACCATATCCAGCAGGGTAATGAACTTGGCATTGATACCCGCCAGGTGATCTGGAAAAGATGTATGGACATGAACGACCGTGTCCTTCGGAATATCGTTGTAGGTATGGGCAGCCGCGGTGACGGTTATGTTCGGGAAGACCATTTTGTGATCACGGTAGCCAGCGAGATCATGGCGATCCTTTGCCTGTCCGAAGATATGGCTGACTTGAAAAAGCGTCTCTCCCGTATCGTGGTAGCTTATACCCGGGAAGGAAAGCCTGTCACCGCAGGAGAGTTAAAGGCAGTTGGCTCCATGGCGGCCTTGTTAAAGGATGCATTAAAACCCAATCTGATCCAGACATTAGAGCATACTCCCGCACTGGTTCATGGCGGTCCTTTCGCCAATATCGCTCACGGCTGTAACTCCATCAGAGCTACCAAAGCAGCGCTGAAGATGGCGGATTATTGCATTACCGAAGCCGGTTTCGGTGCAGATCTGGGAGCGGAGAAGTTCCTGGATATCAAGTGCAGACAGGCAGGCTTAAAGCCCGATGCCATTGTTCTTGTGGCGACTGTAAGAGCACTGAAGTACAACGGCGGCGTTCCGAAAGATCAGCTTGGTACCGAGAATCTGGAGGCTCTGAAGAAGGGTGTATCCAATCTGGAGAAACACATTGAAAACCTTCAGAAATACGGTGTTCCCGTTGTTGTGACCTGTAATGCGTTTTCTTCCGATACGGAAGCGGAGCTTCAGTTTGTTCGCAGCTTCTGTGAAGAGAAAGGCTGCGAATTCGCTCTTTCCGAAGTTTGGGCAAAGGGCGGAGAAGGCGGCATCGAGCTGGCACAGAAAGTGCTTAAGACCCTGGAAGAAAAGCCCTCTCATTACGCACCCATCTACAAAGATGATCTTTCCCTGAAGGAAAAGATCGAAACCGTGGCGAAAGAGATCTACGGTGCTGACGGTGTGGATTTTGAAGGAAGTGCCGGAAAGACCCTGGATAATCTGGAAAAACTGGGATTTGGTTCATTCCCTGTTTGTATCGCCAAGACCCAGTACTCTTTGTCGGATGATCCTGCAAAGCTGGGAAGACCCAGGGATTTCAGATTACATGTCAGGGATGCTTATGTATCCGCCGGTGCAGGCTTTGTGGTGGTACTTACCGGTTCGATCACGACCATGCCCGGGTTATCCAAAGCACCTGCAGCTTATAATATCGATGTGAATGAGGAAGGAAAGATCACGGGACTGTTTTAACGAGCCTGTGATCACGAAGGAGAGGAAGATGGAATATCGTCTGATCGACGGAAAGAGCATTTCCGCAATGATCAAAGATGAAGTCAGGGAGAAGGCAAGAAACCTGAAGAAAAAAGGGATCGAAGTTACCCTTGCAGTGATCCAGGTTGGAAATGATCCTGCTTCATCCGTTTATGTAAGAAACAAGAAAAAAGCCTGTGAATATTGTGAAATGGGATCCGTATCTTATGAACTCCCGGAAGAGACATCAGAGGAGGAACTGCTTTCTCTTATCGGGAGTCTGAATGAGGATGATAAGATAAACGGGATCCTGGTACAGCTGCCGCTTCCACGGCATATCAATGAAGACCGTATCATCCGTGCGATCTCACCAGGGAAGGATGTGGACTGCTTCCATCCCGAGAATGTGGGAAAGCTGTGTATCGGGGAACCCGGGTTTTTGCCCTGCACCCCGGCGGGAGTGATCCAGCTGTTAAAGCGGAGCGGGATTGAGGTCCAGGGGAAAGAATGTGTTGTGATCGGTCGCAGTAACATTGTCGGAAAGCCCATGTCGCTCCTGCTTCTTCGGGAGAATGCCACGGTTACCATATGTCATTCAAGAACCGAAGATCTGAAAGCGGTTACGAAACGCGCCGATATTCTTGTGGTGGCCGTTGGAAAACCGAAATTTATCACCGCCGACTATGTGAAAGAAGGGGCTGTCGTGATCGATGTAGGAATTCATCGAAAGGAAGACGGCAAACTCTGCGGAGATGTGGATTTTGATGATGTTGCAGAGTGCTGCAGCTACATCACTCCCGTACCCGGCGGAGTCGGTCCCATGACCATAGCGATGCTGATGCAGAATCTGGTCAGTACAGGTGAAATGGAGTAAAATAAATGAAGTGTCCACATTGCGGAGCTGAGATTCCGGAAGGATACATGTTATGTGAAAAATGCGGAACAGAGATCCAGATCGTTCCGGATTTTGATACCGAAGTAGAGAATTCCATTACGGAAACCCTAACCAATATCGTTGAGGGATTAAATGAGGCCGGACTTTTGAATGTCGAACCTGAAGGGGATCAGACGGGAGAGCCCAAGCCAAAGACGAAAGAGGGGAAAAGGAAAAAGACGGGAAAGAAACGTTATCTGATCCTGTTTCTCTTTATCCCCATCCTGATCGCCATCGGGTTTTTGATCTACCTTTCGGTCACACAGTACCTGGAATCACCGGAATATCAGATGAAACGGGCGGAACGCCTTTCCTCACAGGGAGATTACGGCAATGCCATTACGGCATTACAGGATGCCCAGGAGAAAGGTGCAGATGAGATACAGACCTGGTTTTTACAGGCCGAAATGTATATGGAGAGCGGTGATCTTGATAGTTATCAAAAGACGCTTTTGAACATTATCGGTCACGAAGGGGTCAGACAGAGTGATGCGGAAATCGCATACGACAAGCTGGTTGAGTATTATCTGGACCGTAAGGAGTACGATACTCTGAACAAAGCCCTCCAGAACTGCGAATATCCGTCCATCAAAGAAAAATACATACAATATATGGCTAACGCCCCGGAGTTCAATTATCTCGAAGGTGCCTATTATGAAGTGGTACCTTTAAAGATGCTCTCCAATGCACAGGGGACCATTTACTACACGCTGGATGGAAAAGATCCCACGGAGAAGAGTGAACAATTTATCTCTCCCATCTTTTTAGAGACCGGTGATTATGTGGTAAAGGCCATGTTTGTCAGTCAGTATGGTGTCAAAAGCCCCATTTCCAAGAGTGTTTATCATGTGGATGTGACGGCGCCTTTCCAGCCGGAGGTGGATCTTTACAGCGGTGATTACTATACGCCGCAGTTGATCCATGCAGAAGCAGAAGAAGGCTGTACCATCTATTACACCACGGACGGGACGGATCCCACTGTGGATTCCACCATGTACAGCGGGTTCCTGCCCATGCCCCTTGGACAGCATACGCTGAAGTTTATTGCAGTCGGGGAGAACATGATCGCCAGCGAGGTAACATCCCGGACCTATAATCTGAATCTTTTGACGGACTATACCACGGTGGATGCGGCAAATATCATTTATGCTTATCAAATGGCTGCCGGGCTGATCAGTGACCTGGATGGCAACATGGCGGATGATACCGGCAGAAAGATGTTTTATAACTATGCCTGCTGTGTCAGCATCGAGGACGAAGGCGATTTCTATATCTTTTCCGAGTATATCATCCGTGCGGACGGAGGAAAGGAAAAGACTGAGAATTATTATGCAGTCGGCATTTACACGTTGCCGCTGTATAAGACGGAATACAGTGTGAGAACAGGTACTTTTGCCCTTCGGGGTGAAAAACTGTTTTAACAGCATACGATTTAGAGGAGGAGCAGTATGTTTGAGATTTTGGAGAAAAAACAGTTAAACGTGAATACGGTCTGGATGATCGTAAAAGCTGAACGCGTGGCCAAAAGTTGTCTGCCCGGTCAGTTTGTGATCGTACGGTCTCATGAGGATGCTGAGAGGATCCCCCTGACGATCTGTGATTACGACAGGGAAAAGGGAACAGTCACCATCGTATTTCAGGTGGTGGGCGCCGGTACGCAGATCATGCAGGATCTGAAAGAAGGCGAATGCTTTGCGGATGTTGTGGGACCGCTGGGAAATCCTTCGGAACTGTGCAGCATGGACAAAGAAGAGCTGAAGAAGAAAAAGATCGTGTTCGTTGCCGGCGGTCTGGGAACGGCTCCCGTATACTGTCAGCTGAAATGGCTTCATGACAATGGCGTTCCTGCGGATGCCATCGTTGGTGCAAGATCCAAGGATATTGTGATACTTGAAGATATGATGAGCGCTGCTGCCGGGAACCTTTACATCACCACCGATGACGGTTCCTACGGAAGATCCGGCATGGTTACAACGACCCTGCAGGATCTGGTGGAAAAAGAAGGCAAGTCCTATGATCTTTGCGTGGCCATCGGTCCCATGATCATGATGAAATTTGTGGCAAAGCTTACCAAGGATCTTCAGATCCCCACGATCGTTTCCATGAACCCCATTATGGTGGATGGAACAGGAATGTGCGGTGCCTGCAGAGTTCTTGTTGGCGGGGAAGTGAAGTTTGCCTGTGTTGACGGACCCGAGTTTGACGGTCATCAGGTGGATTTTGAGAATGCCATGAAGAGAGCACAACAGTACAAAACCCAGGAAGGCAGAGCAAAGCTCGCCCTGGAAGAAGGTGCGACACATCACGGCGGTTGCGGTCAGTGCAACGGTTGATCAGGGAGGAGAACGGTTATGGATGTTATGAAAAAAGTACCTGTCAGCGAACAGGATCCGAAAGTCAGAGCAAAGAATTTTGAGGAAGTATGCTTAGGTTACGGTGCCGAGGAAGCCGTAGCAGAAGCAGGAAGATGTTTAAATTGTAAAAATCCCCAGTGCGTACAAGGATGTCCCGTTTCCATCTCGATCCCGGACTTTATTGCCCAGGTAAAAGAGGGAAACTTTGAAAAAGCCTATCAGATCATCAGCGAATCCAGTGCGCTTCCCGCAGTATGCGGAAGAGTATGCCCTCAGGAGTCTCAGTGTGAAGGTAAGTGCATCCGCGGGATCAAAGGGGATGCGGTCTCCATCGGAAAACTGGAACGTTTTGTTGCGGATTATGCAAGAGAGAACGGGATCAAACCCGAACCCTGCAAAGAAAAGAACGGCAAGAAAGTTGCCGTCATCGGTTCCGGTCCTTCGGGTCTTACCTGCGCTGGAGATCTTGCAAAATTAGGATATGAAGTAACGATTTTTGAAGCTTTGCATGAAGCCGGAGGCGTTCTTGTTTACGGTATCCCCGAGTTCCGTCTTCCCAAAGACAAGGTCGTAAAAAAAGAGATCGAAAACGTGAAATCCCTTGGGGTTAAGATCGAGACCGACGTTGTCATCGGAAAATCCGTTACCATTGATGAACTGATGGAAAAAGAGGGCTTTGACGCCGTTTATATCGGATCCGGTGCGGGCCTTCCCAAATTCATGAACATTGAAGGTGAGCAGCTCAACGGCGTATTCTCCGCAAACGAATATCTTACCAGAAGTAACCTTATGAAGGCTTTTGATGAGAATTCTTCCACACCGATCCATCGCGGTAAGGTGACCGTTGTTGTTGGCGGCGGAAACGTTGCTATGGATGCAGCAAGAACCGCACTCCGTCTTGGTGCGGAAGTGCACATTGTTTACAGACGTTCTGAGGCGGAACTTCCTGCCCGTGCGGAAGAAGTTCATCATGCAAAAGAAGAAGGGATCATCTTTGATCTTCTTTGCAATCCCGTTGAGATCCTTGGAGATGAGAACGGGTGGGTCAAGGGCGTAAAGTGTATCCGTATGGAACTTGGCGAACCGGATGCATCCGGCAGAAGAAGCCCCGTGGAAGTGCCCGGCTCCGAATTTGTCATTGATGCCGACAGTGTGATCATGTCTCTGGGAACCAGTCCCAACCCTCTGATCTCTTCCACAACGGAAGGACTCGAGGTGAATAAGAGAAAATGTATTGTTGCAGATGCGGAAAGCGGCAGTACATCCAAAGCCGGTGTTTACGCAGGCGGTGATGCGGTGACCGGCGCTGCTACCGTGATCCTTGCCATGGGTGCGGGAAAAGCAGCGGCAAAAGGAATTCATGAGTATTTATCCGCAAAATAAATAGGAAATGTATTGGAGATGATGAGAGATGCCCTGGTGTCCGAAATGCAGAAATGAGTATTATGAAGGCGTGACTGTTTGTCCGGATTGCAACGTGGAACTGGTAGAAGATCTGGATGCGTATGATGAAGAGCAAAAACTTCAGAGATTACGAGAATACCGGGAAATGATGGAAGATGCGGACGAGCCTGATGAGGAATTACAGGAAGAAGATATGGAATCTGCTAAGGAAGAGGAAAGCGAAGTGCTTCCGGGCATGCATCCTGTCTCCACTTTTTACAGAGATAGTGCTGACAAAGCCGAAGACAACAGGTCTTCGGCTGTTGTCCTGCTTGTGGTAGGCATTGTCGGGATCATTCTTTCCGTGCTCTGTGCGCTTGGGATCATTCCACTTTTTCAGTCTTCTGCAAACCGCATCATGACCATCGGCGTGATGTCGTTTATGTTCCTTGTGTTCATCATCATGGGTGTTGTCAGCTTCAAGAGTGCGAAAAAGTACAGCAGCATCGCCAAAGGGGAGCAGGAACTTAGAGTGGAACTGAAAAAGTGGTGCGATGACAATCTGAAGGCAGAGAAGTTGGATGAAGGATTGCTGGAGGCAGAAGATGAGGATGATCAGCTTCTGTACTTCCAGAGAACCGAACGGATGAAAAAATGCATCCGGGATAATTTCCTGAATCTGGATGAAGGTCTCCTTGATCACTTTGTGGACGAGTATTATCCCGTGTTATTTGAAGGAACAAAAGCATGATCCACGTTACCGTGCTTTGCGTCGGCAAAGTAAAAGAAGCCTTTTACCGTCAGGCGCTGGAGGAATATGCCAAACGTCTGGATGGCCGGTACTGTAAATTCAAGGTTGTGGAAGTCGGGGATGAACCGACTCCGGATCATGCTTCCGAGACGGAGATGAAAGCCATCCTGGAAAAAGAAGGCCAAAGACTTCTTTCCAAGATCCCGGATAACGCTTCGGTGATCACCCTGGAGATCAAGGGTAAGAGCCTGACCAGTGAGGAAATGGCCGCCTGGATCGGAAAACAGGCTTCATCCGGAGAAAGCCATCTGTGCTTTGTCATCGGTGGCTCCTTGGGGCTGAGTCCTGAAGTGACGAAGAAGGCCTCCCTTCATTTAAGTTTTTCCGCCATGACTTTTCCTCACCAACTCATGCGGGTGATCCTTGCGGAGCAGATCTATCGGAGCTTCCGGATCATTGCAAACGAGCCCTATCACAAATAACATTATGACAGGGTAAAAGTTCTTAAATCGATCATGCTTGCATGAAGAATAATATGAATATAAGGAATTTGAACATATGAGAATGTATGACCTGATCATGAAAAAGAGAAACGGTGGCGTACTCTCCACAGAAGAGATCCGTTTTATGATCGAAGGATATACCCGGGGAGAGATCCCGGATTATCAGATGTCGGCCATGACCATGGC
>JAEEGL011884436.1_pt1 | contig 14929 bp, 7 predicted proteins | sample 9134231 | NCBI WGS metagenome assembly JAEEGL01 (sample SAMN16246548, study PRJNA631951) | gut metagenome | biome: gut microbiome; feature: rumen; material: fiber-attached | host: Bos | place: Iran: Karaj | collected 2018-10
CCTAATTTACAAATAATGCTCTTCTTTTCAGTCTCATAATCCCAGCCATCTGTAATCTCTACAGGGAGAAGGTAATTTGTAATCTTAAAAGCCTCATCATCAGAATAGATTTCGGGCTGGTAGGTGTATTTGAACACGGACTTAAAGCCCATACCAAATCTTCCGATGGTTTGGGCATCATCCCTATCCTTTGTTCCCATGAGCATTGATGAAACGCCCCTAACATCTGCCTCATCAAAAGGTTTTCCATTGTGATAGAACACAAGCTTATCCTGATAATACTCAATAACAACTTTGCTCGCAGAAAGCCCTGAGCTTTTGTCAAAAGCATCTTCCGCATTTTGCAAAAGCTCATATACAAAGTGGTTACTATCTGAATAATGTCCTGCCAACAGAGCCTCATACTTTTGAGGATCTCTAGTCAAAGCTTTCCATTCATCCTGGTTTTGCTCAAATATCGCCTTGTAATCGATTTTTCCCATGACTACCTTCTCTCCTTATGCCTGGGCTTTACTCAACATGTAAAACACCCTTAACCAGTGGCTGAGTATGAATATCAGCCTTCTGGATTGTTTCTTCCAATACTTTCTTTTGCTCTTCATAATGCTTACGGAGGTTCTCCAACTGCGCATTTCTCATGCGAAGGATTCTTTCATCCGTAGCATTTGCAATCTGCCCCTTAATAATGATTTCACGCTTAGTAGTAGTCTGTCTAAGTTGCTCTACTCTAAAATCACAGTCTTCCTTAACCAACTCTATATATTCTGCCTTAGCGGTCTGCCAGTTTTCGTAATGGATCTTGTCCATGCTATCCCATCTTGCAGAATGCGAAGCATCATCAAATGTAAAGTCAGATGCGTATTGCATAAAGTTAAGGACATTATCCCTAACCGCATCATTATCACTTACTGCAATCAACTTAATATCCGGGCGAAGGCCCACATATTTCCATGCATAGATTAAGAACTCGTAATCGCCTGCAGGGATTGAATCATCGGATACGCTGATTCCAATCTCACAAGGTAGCATCTCACACTCATGCTTAGCTGCTTGTAAAACAAGCGGATGCATCTGTGTAAGGAATGTTGCATCTCTATTATCCTTTGCTGTAGTTGCATCATAAGTAATACGAAGCTGCGCCACCGTAGACTTCAGATAAGCATTCCAGAGCTTTGTAGCATTATTGTTGTTTACAAGCTCCATCTTTTTGAAATCATCAATCAACAGCTGCTTCTTGTCAGATGCAATACGCATTGTTCTAAGTTCATTCTGCTTGTTTGAACGAATATATTCACCGTCACCAAGGAATTCAATCAAGAATGAATCAACGAGATTGCTAATGCTATCAGGTGTTATCCACTGGCTTTCTGCATCTTGTACATCCTTGTTCTGGATATAATTTGAAAGATCAAAGCCATACAAAGACTTCTCTTCCTGCTCTAAGCGATTCATCTCCTGTACCTTCATGACTTCATTATCAGCCATCTTCTCAATCTTCATCTGACGCTCTTCGTCAGTGAGACCCGGATCAAGCATGATCTTGAAGATCTGTTCGCTGATGTCGCCAAGGATTTCAGAACAATCACCTATGCTGGCTTCAAATACGCCAATCTTAGAAAGACATCTATCATGAATAACCGCATCAATAGTGCCGTCGGTTATCATGTTGTAAATTCGAACTGACTCACTCTTCTGTCCACGACGATCAATACGACCGATTCTCTGCTCAATACGCATAGGATTCCAAGGTAGATCGTAGTTAATCATGGTATCACAGAACTGATAGTCCAAACCTTCGCATCCTACTTCAGAGAACAAAAGGACATCCACTGCCTGCTCATTATCTCTGTCCATGAGAAATCTCTCACGAATCTTGAATCTCTCTTCATCAGGAACAGAACCATCAACCTGCGCAACTCTATATCCCTTTGCCTGAAGATGCTTCTTTACATAACGAAGCGTATGACGGAAGGAACTAAACAGAATAACTCTGTTGTTTTCCTCCTTCTGCTTCTGATCAATTACTTCGTAAAGTTTCTCTAACTTAGGATCTTCTTCCGGAAGTGATTCCGTCAGCTTATCCAATTCATCAGCCAGCTCAAAAATAGAGTTTTCAAGTTCTGAGTTCAGATCTATATCTGCCTCGTATAACTCGCCATCTTCCTGAATCTGAGACAGTTTCTTATTCACTATATCCTTTACAAAAGGAGCTAAACCATAAATGCAGCTGGCAGCCTGTCTCATAATGGTACACATCATAAAACGTACAGATCTGCTTCCATGCATCTGTGTAAGAGCATTAGTTTCAAATTCCATCAGGGCATCATATAAATCCTGCTGTGCGCTTGTAAAAGGTACCTTTATCGTCTGTGTGTGTCGGATACAGAAATCCTCAATGTCACGTCTTCTAGTTCGTGTAATTAAACTATTGAAAGAATGCAAACTCTCTATAAGGCTAATAGCCTCTACCTTCTCTTCTCTTGTTATTACTCCCTTGTCAACAAGTTCAAATACCTGTGCGAAGTTTGGATTATGCTGTATTACATTACGTCCCCATGTTGTTTCAAGTATATGAGATATTTCTTCCTTTGCTGTCTCCTGCCAACCTTCTTCCTGATTGCGGACAGCACGAAGCAGACCATTGATATAAGCATTTGGCTCAGCCATTGTCTGGAAAGTATCTTTATCGAGTACAACATCTGGTCTTAATAGGTTCAATAATGTATAGAGGTCATTATTGCTGTTCTGCAGAGGTGTAGCAGTCAAGAATACAACTGCATCCGCAGCCCTCGTAAAGAGCTCTACACCTTGATACGCCCAGGTGTTTGAGTTACGTATATTATGAGCCTCGTCCACAATAACAAGATCAAAATGAGGTACAGGATCAAGCTGCAATAAGCCTTTCTGTTTTCTCTTCTTATCACTTGTAGAATCTGTTCCTGCAAGCATATCCTCTCCGAAAAGAGAATATGGAATAATCGTTTTCTTGTGTCGTTCCGGCCATTCGCCATCACGATCAGTTTCGGAAATGCATTCTAATAGCTCTTTACCATCAAGCTGGGTAAAGTTCTCATCAAAACGCTTCATTTCCAGTTCCCACTTGCGCTCTGCAACAAGTGGTCTCGGACAAATAATAAGCACAGAATTAATGCTGGAACGCGCTTCCATTTCCTTAAGAATAAGACCAGCCTCAATTGTTTTACCAACACCGACATCATCAGCCACAAGAAGTCTTGGGCTGTCTGCTTTAATCATCTTAAGAGCCGGTCTAAACTGATACGGTACAAAGTCAATACGCGCCGAATTAAGTGAATAAAGGTTACTTGAACTCGGATTATTAATCTGATATGCAGTAAGCGCAGAGCGCACTCTTGATAATGCTAAATGAGCACTTGTTACTTCCGGTGCCTTCAGCTGAATCTGTTCACGGTAGAATGTCTGAGGTGCGTTATCCATCCATACAGTAAATTTACCATTATCTACTGCAATAACAGCTCCTGCTTTAGACGGATCACTAACAAGCGTAACCATGCTACCGGCTACTATATCCCCAACTGCAGGAGTCGGATTAGCAAGCGGTACAACAACCTGCTGTACCGGTGCCGGAGCTGGCTTATCTTGAATATCCTTGTCTTCCTCAACATCCATGATGAACTGCTCCATATCTCTGGTCTCGCTCATCTTGGCATCAAAGGTCTGCATCAGTTCAATAATGATTTCAACATCACTGATAACCTTTTCCTTGGATAATTCCTCAGAAGAAATGTGAGCCCACGAATTACGAACTCCCATCATATCCCTTATCTTCTGGCGTTCTTTGTTATTCACAAACCAAGAACTTGTAATAACAAACCAGTTACGATCAAACACGCGAAGTAGAGCTGCAAGGTCAAGGCCTTTCAGCTCTGTGATATTCTTCTGATCCACCTGATCCCTCTGAAGCTGAGAGAGATTGTTATATACTAAATCTCTCCACCATTCATCAGTCAGTTTTGGCAGACGTTTCCCCAACCATCCGCTCATTTGCTCCGCCAGGCGATGCATGAATGTATTCATTTTCCCAATCATGTAGGAATCGTCCATGACAGCTCCTCCTTCTCTTACATACCATATGTCTTAGTAAGCCATATCTGAGATATCAATCTCAAACTTATATCTATGAAGTTCCTTCTTTTCATCATCCTGATCTGCAATAACTAAGAAATATTCCTGATCTCGGCTATAGCGACCACTCTTTAAAGTAAACTTCTCCTGAATCAAACGATCCTTTGCATCGGCAGACTTGATGTTTGCCGTAATAGGTACAGGAAAGCTTATCTTGGCTCCATCCGCATCTACAAAGAACGCCTGAAGTCTACGTGGTTTAACAGTATCTGTAACAGCTTCCATTTGCATAAAATCAAGTTTAACTTCAATGTTAGTTACTCGGTGATGGAAACTTGAAAGCTCTACATTTACAAGTCCTGTGTCCTGTTTGCCCTTAAATGTATTTACCTTGATTACCGGAACAACCATCTCCTGAAGAGATGATCCTCCATGTACATAATTCTGTCCGCCTCCCGGCATCTTGATAATATCTGCGCCGATTGGAGTAGTGACAAAAATGGTGTTCAGTTTACTTAGGTAAGCCATGCATCTACTTACAAGGGCATCATTTAAGATAGGTTCATCTGACAGCAAATATCTCTTATTTTTGAAGCTTGCCGTAATCTTCTCCATCTTAATCTTGTCGCTTTCAGGCAACTTATCTCTTTTGTAGATAAAGCCATGATCTGCTGTAATCAAATATCTTGTATTTGAAATATATCCGGTCAATCTGCGAATCATTGTCTGAATCTCTTCGATTGCTTCCTGACATGCATTAAATACCTCATTGTCAGAGCGCATTCCTTCACCGCGCTGGTCTATCTGATTCTGATATATATAAACAAGATCCTTATCCTGGAACATTTCTCGGATTTCAGCCTGTTTCGCCTGCATTACACTGTCAAACTCATAGCAAGCCGACTTTGGCACAACAGTCTGAAGAATCTTCTGTCTCTCAGCTGTGCTGTTGCCGCAATGAAGATCATCAACAAAAATATCGAGATTTCCATCTACCTTAATTGCCTTATTAGGAAGAAGAGATGCCATGCCAAGAGTCGTCTCTGAAGGCAATACACTAAGCATATGGTCAATCTTTGCATCGCACTTCTCATCAAGATCTAAGTTATCAAGAAGTTCACGAGCGCACTCATATCTCATGCCATCAGAAATAATGACAACTACTCTTCCGCCACCGGATTCACTCATAAATGGTCTTACGAAGTGGCTAAAGAACTCTTCCTGTCTGATTTCTGTATATGCATCATACTCTTCGTCAGTAAGCGACTGATTCCACTTATTGGCAAAGTCAGTAAGATACTTGTTGGTGTACATGTTCTCAACAAGGTCTCTAATCTTCTCAATATTCGTATCCATTCCAATACGATCCAAATAGTAATAGAACTTACGATAATATGTATCAATTAGATATGTTCCACCTACATAATCTTCCACAGCCTCTTTGATAGTAGACTGGTATCTATGTAGTGAAACCTCCTTAAGCACATGATATGCCGCAATGAGCATCTGATATTTTTCTCTATAAACGCTTGAGAAATGATATCCGCTCTTTGAACGGGTCTCACAGATTTCCGGTATCGTCATGCCGGAAATCTTTTCGTCAAGCATCTGATCCTCAAGTTTTGCTGCAATCCAATCTATGATATTGTCATCAAATTCTTTCAGCGCATCTGAAGAAACAACATCAGTAAGCGGAATCTGCGTGATAAAACCTGCCACATTAAGCTCATCCGCAGCTTTACTTGCAAATCCATCATAAAACTCTTTGGATTCCTCATTATTCATAAGGTTCTTGATGAATACAACAGCATCATTCTTCTTTCCCGAAACAAAGGTTTTCCAAGTCTTAGGCTCATTGCCATTCATCTGAGCGTCCATATATGTAACAAGCATTGTTACAAGGAACTTCTGAATAGTTGGGTTGGAATCCTTGTATCCATACTGCTTCTCACAGAATCTCCAGAAAACGCGGTCGATTTTCTGAGTCTCCAGCTTTTTCATAATACTGTTATCAGAAAGGCCTGCAAGAATTGTTTTTCTAAGCATCTCTTCAAAGCTAAGTGTTTTAACTCCTGCTAGCACACATAGAATGCCCAAATCAATAGACTCATTTGTGTAAGTCTCTATCTCAAGGCTCTTAAACTTCTGAAGATTATTGCCTGTCCAAAACTTCTTATAAAGTTTCACTTCGTCCTGACATTCCGGCGGGATATTCAATTCTCCCATCAGCTGTATCAGCTTGTCAGAATAAAAATGCTCTGAATAGTAGAAAATATCTACTAAAGAGTTCTCTTTATCCTCAGGACGAGCAAACGGAGCATACACCAAGTAATTTGTATTTAAATCCTGGTGTTCCAAAAGAAGCTTGGTTGCAAAATTATTGCTACCTGTCAGTTTAATAACCTTGCTACATCCTGCCAGTTCAAGCTGATCAATTTCCTCTGCATATGCAGCATCATCGTCATACCAGAAGACAATCTTGCGATCTGAACCTTCAAAAAGCTCATTCAATTTATCTTGTATTTCTTGTAAATCCATACTTAAACACCTCTATCTATTTCTCAGAAGTATAGTTTTAAAATTATTCTTAAACACACTGTACAATTCTTCTGTTGAAATTCGCTTTATAGACGATATTTCCTCATATATGTCATTCATAAAATCTACTGTATATTCATTCTCTAACCCCTTAGTAAATGGGGCATCGCTTTCTATAAGTAATCTCTCTATAGGAATCTTCTCTATTATTTTCCTACCATTCTTGCTTTTCACCATCTGTTGGTTAATCGAAAAATACTTGTCTTCACTAATAGCCCTTTCAAGATTTTTAATTGATCCACTATACCAATGTAAAATTACTGTTCCAGAAAAATCTTTAGTAACATCAAGGACATCACTTTCTGCCCTTCTAGAATGCACTGTAAGAATTTTGTCATTACTTCTATTAGCAAGTAAAATAAGATACTTAAATAACTCTTTTTGCTTTTCTCTATCGCAATTACTGTCAGAATAATCAAGTCCTATTTCCCCAACATATCGAGCCTCAGATATATACTTTTCGAATACAGTGATCTGTTTTTCGTATTGTTCCAAAAGTTCAGGATGAAAACCTAATGAAATGTTTACATATTTATAATTCTTATCCATTCCTCTATATCGCTCATATAGCTCTGGAAGATTTGTGACGGCTATAGTATAAGATTTAGCTTTTTCCAAATAATCTAGTATTTTTTTTCTATCATCATACAAATCAAAATGCATGTGCGTGTCGAATTTAAACATTTACTATACCTTCAATGTAATCCTTAAACTCATTCATTCCTCTAACATATAAATCTGTGTAATCATCTATATGATCAGTAATTTTTCCACTTAACTGAATAGACATAAATGCATACTTAGGATTGAACTTCTCTATTGCTAACAAATATGAATTTCTAATTTGCTTAGATACTTTCATATTGCTAAAAGTACTGTCTCTGTATGAACTAATGTCATTAATCCCCGCCTTTTTTAGAGCTGCTTGTCTTATAACACAAGGAACGCAGTAACCACAATGACGAGCAGTTTTTTCTCCCTGCATGCGTCCTGCATCAGGGTGAGAACATGACATAGTGTGATGCACATGTTTTTTCATAAACTCTTGATTCTTGCACTCAAGAAGCATTTCGCCCTTTGTCTTAAACTGATATGGATTCCTAAACTGTACATTCAATCCAAGATTATCTACCAGCTTCTGGAATAATGACATATAATAAGGGTGAGTAGTTCTTGTGCTACTCGTACCTATTCTGGAATATGATAAAGGGATATTTAGGGAAATAAGCCCATTTTCCGGAATAATTACCTCCACAGATTTATTCAATGCAGATGCTAATGCAACAGCGTGTGAAAAGAACATAAATGACCTACTTCTTGTGGTATCCTCAACTCCATTCACTACTTTTGCATAAAATTGGCAAAAATCCCTATCTTCCACGGAGTACTTCTCTATTAACTTTTCTTTTATATAATCTTGATATTCTTTTGTACCCTTACCTCCTCCATAATGGCTAACAAAGAGTGTGCGTCCCAAATTTTCTTCAAGAAGATTTATAGCTCCTATATATGAATCCATGCCACCTGAAAACATACATAATCTATCGTAGTCACATGCCTCTTTTTCTTTTCTGTCATGAAGTTTCTTATACTCATCTTCATTTTTACTAAGATGCCTCGTCCTAAAGATAAACTTCCAAGAATCACCGCTCAAAAAAGAGAGCATATTCTCTAACGTTTCTTTGTTAGTATCCCATATTTCAACATTCACCACCGGCATGTAAATAATGAATTCTCTTGACCAGCAGTCATCAGCCGCATCCCTTAATTCCAATCTATCACATGCAAATACAGCAAACGAAATATTCAACAGATCGATTGCATTGGTATTATAGATATTTTTGTATATTTTCTTATCTTGCCAAAACGTATAAGAAAAAGAATTACTATTGTAAAGCTCTAACTCTTTATTTGCTTGACCATCAAGCGAAAAATCATCATCTGAATTTACTTTAACATTCAGAATCATATAGTTCCCTCCAGTACCTCATAACACTGTTTTGTTAGTTCCTTAACAGCATTTCTGACATTTTTGTTAATTATATTCTTGCCTTCTCCAAACTCTATTGCAACCACGCTCTCTATTACGCCTTTTATTTCTTCCTCTCGTTGCTTGGCAGATGCAACATCTACCATCTTATCTTCAATCCTACTTTCAAGGTCTTTTAACACAGTTGCCCAAATGTATTCAGTCATAAAGTTTTTCAAAGCACTATTCATCAATTCAACTGGCATTTTGTCTAAACAACTTATATCCATGTCATTTTTTTCAACATAGTCATATACACCAACAAGTGCTTCTTGTACCGCTCTTCTGGCAACACCATCATCCTTTGTATTAGAGTTTTCTGAAAAAACATCTACTAATCTTGAAAAAACCTCATTTACACTCTGCCCTTGATAGTCTATTCCTATTTTTCTTAGCGTATCAGCAACACCGTTTTGGGCTACACCATAAAAGAAACTACCAATGTTACCAGCTGCTCTTATTCCACTACTTGAACTTCCGGCTAATGCAGTTGCTCCTCCCGATGCTCTAACATAATCACGAACTATTCTTCTTGCATCGCTGTAATGACCGTTAGACGAGACATATCGGGAAGTCTCCGTTTTTAACCCTTTCCAAGATTTATCCTTATTATCATCTCCTGGATTATAATCCTTAGGCAAAAGGCTATTTTTATCCTTTTGCCCTCCAAAAATACTAGATGTTCCCATCTATAACCTCTCCTATTTTCCCTTAATTCTTTTTTCAAATGGTTTGATAAACTTATCCTCGCCCCTATCTTTATCCCACCTGTTAATAATAGTTCTCATCTCATCAACCAATCCTGCCTTAGAACTCATATCAGCAAAGTGAATAATCGATCCTAACTCTATTTGCTTATATGTAAATGTTCCAATTACATCCAAAGCCTCCTGATACAAATCATCATAGCTATCGATAAACCTAATAAAATACTCTATCTTCTTATTACTTATTTTATTCAATGCTCTCGCCTGGATAGCAAATCCTTCAATAATATTCGCTTTCTCTACAATAGATATATCATTTTTCATTGCCGTATTAAGTGCCAATTCTGATTCATTCATGATTGCATCTAAAATATTCTGTGCAGCTGGCGACAAAACACTTGAAATTCTACTTATTTTTTCATCTAGTGAAGTCCTTGCAAAATAGAAGTATTTTCCAAGGCTTTCTTCACATAGCTTGGGCGAAATATTTAGCCATTTTACAAACCAATCATCCTTTAATCGATCAGCGAACACTTCCGACCTTGTAGCATCATCTGATTCCAAAATGCTTAGCTCATCTTGGAGCTTATTTTCATAGCTTAATTCAGCAAATTTCGAGAATATTGACGGCTTTATATATTCTAAAAGCATTAGCTTTACCAAAATACTCTTATTAAGCTCCGCTTTTTTACATTTCGCTTGCTCAATTCTCATATCCATAGTATTTAAAAATCTCTTTACTTGTCGTGGATTACCATGTAACCCAGCAGATAGTATTCCCGATACTTGTTCCGCAATAGATACAGCTACCTTGGCATCCTTATTTTTTGTCACTTCTTCATTCTTCTGCAATAATGGAATACATGAAGCAAAATAAAAATCATCATCATTTTGACGTGCAGATTCAAAAATACCTTTCAATTCATCCTTGGTAAAAATATCTTCCAGTAGCAAAGATGCAATATAAGTTTCTGTTTCACATATATCCATCCTCGGAATTCGGATAGGATATTGAATTAGCTTTTCAAGATACTCCTGTCCAATGTTAATTTGAATACCTTCAATATCTGCAAATTTGTTCTTTACAGCATAAGTTATATGTCTTTCATCTGCCCCAATAACAAATGCAACTTTTCCTGTAAACATAAATAACTTCATAGCTTCAAGAGTATCTAATATTGTATCCGGACGACATCGATCTAATTCATCTATAAAAATCACAAGCCGTGACATCTTACTCTTTTCTATTAAATCAGCGAAACTATTTTGAAATTTCCGAATACTCTCTCTTAATTCCTTTTTGTCAAGCTTATCTTTTACGTTATCTACCACGCCACTTATCTTTTCACTATCCACAGTAGAAGCCTGACTTGCTACATTTTTTGCTATTGTTCCAATCGATAATCCTAATATGGTTGCCAATCCACCGCTTGCAGCAAAGTCCAATCCTGTTTTAAGAGCAAATTGTGCCAGCTTAAATTTATCTATACTTTCACTTATACCATCAATTACGTCTTTTACTTTATCCCTGAATCTTTCATCTTCCCTTATTTCGTCTATGATTGAACTTAAAAGAGCTGTTTTAGCATCTTCATAGCTCTCAAATAACCAGCCATTGAAATAGATACATTTAATATTCTTATCCTTTTGAACCAATCGCTCTTGGCACATTTTCATTAGACTTGATTTTCCACTTCCCCAATCTCCGTAAATACCAATACTTGCAGGAAGAAGTCTATCATTAGTGATAATTCTCTCTACGCTATTAACTAAGTATTCATAATCAAGATAATCTGTAGTTGTCTCTGAATCTTTCCACATTGTGAAACTTCCTCCTGGTTTACTTATGTATTAGATTTTTGCCAGTAAATCTACTTTTTGCTTTTTCTCACCTTCAACTGATACTTCGATCCCCTGGAACTTTGCATAATTTGCCTTAACTCCATCATCCAAATCAAGCTCAATCCTCTGCAAAGCAATATGCGATAATGCGGGATAGTAAGCTCTAATTTCAGCCAGCTGTTTTAAATACTTGTCACGTTTCTTTGTAGCTTGTGCTCTATCAACAGCACTTGAAGAAGTATTTATAGCATACTCTGCATTTTTGAGTGCATTTTCTATCATCCCTTGTGTTTTTGTCAGATAATCAGACCTAATAAGACCTACCATATCAGGTGTATATCTATGTATGTATATCAAACACTTAAACGCATTCTGCTTTCCAGTGCTAAACAACCAATAATTAGGCTTTTTACCACTACTAGATGGATAATAACTGCAATAATTCTTGTAAAAGTCTTTAATAAAATACGTCCTTATACTCTCTCTACTATTTCCTGATTTATATCCAAGTGCATTTGCGATAAACTCTAAGTTCTGTTCTAACATATTAGGGTTATAGATAATCTTAAGGAAATCCTCTAAACGTTTTATAATATCGTCATTAAAGTATTCTTCATCTGTTATAGGTATAATTCCATCTGTATCAGGAACAAACGATCTGTATTTGTCTAAGCTCCATGGTCCCCCAGCATATGCTATTCCATCTGAATCTAATGAATATCTTCCAAACATGCATCCTACTGCATATGCCAAAAAGCTTTTTATATCATCCTCCTTATTAGCTTTCCTCATTGTAACTTTATCTAGAGGGATTTCTGGCGATATCCTTCCTTCTAAACCATAGATTTCAATAAATATAGAATTTAATCTTTCTTCATTTTCCTTAACCTTATCAAATCGATGTTGCGCTTCAGATTCCCAAATATCAAATGCCTCCGCAATAGTATCCACATCTTTCACTAAAGGGTGACGTTTAAAATTCCAAGAACGCTCATAAGAATCCCACTCTTCTTTTGCTAATTTGATATTCTCTATTACTAATCTATCAATTTCTTCACTCTGTTTTTCCACTAAAGGGAACTGCCCCATTTCGCTTGCAGAAAAATGTATTGATGAGACTATCTTTTCAAAAATATCCATAGACACATTTGAGTTCAAACATCCCATCAAATAATACTTATATTTATTTGAAGTAAACATTGCAGGACCCTCAACATTAATAATCACTCCTGTCGGCATATATCTAACAGAAAGAGGATCTGAATAAGTAGTATGAGTCCAAGTTATACCTTCTTTAAAATAAAACTCCTCAGCAACAATGCGACCACCAGCTGCACCAATATTTGCTTGTTTTATTTCATAACCATCGTTTTCCCAATTGACGACACAAGTTATATTTCCGTACCATTTTCTGAAGCCTCCGCCTTTTACCATCGGAAACCATTTTTGCGAAGGAAATGGCTCATCCTGTTTATGATCAAAGCAAAGTTTAGTATAGTCAACTTCATTCCATTCCCTGATAAATCGATTATTATCATTTGTCTGACATCCTATGCGGGGCTCTGCAACCTCAGAAAGTTTAACTGACTCACTAATAATATTTCGATACACTTCATCCAACTTAAACATGAACTTACTTGCATCAAATTGTTTAAAATATTTAATTGAAGAATAATAACAAGAATACCTTTTAAAATCTTCCTTGTCTGTTTCATTTGAAACATCAAAGTAAGTTCCAATATATGAAGGAATATCATTTAACAGATTTCCTACATATGCTATTGTTCCGAAGCCGACTTCGAAAGCATCACTTCCCAATTCTATAGCGTTTAGAATATTAAATATTGAAAGCAATTTTCCTCTTAATGAAGTATAGGCAGCATTATAAAAAACAGAGTCTGGTGTAACTAATCCAAAACATCCTTCTTTTTTGACAAACTGAAGAGTACGTTCTACAAAAACGGCAAAGAAATCACCTTTGCTGTTCGGATAATTTCTATTAAAATATGTTTTTAACTTGCTATTTAAACCTCCCGCCCCCGCATATGGAGGATTTGTTACAGCAACATAATTTTTCTGAGATAGTAATTCACCAATATCAACCAGTTTCTCTAACACAGTTTTAGACTTATATGCTAGATATCCAAATAATGAACTTTGCCCTTCATCGTCCATTTTATGCAAAAATGAACGTAGCAAATCCCAATCATAATTCTCAATATTTAGGATTGATCCATATTCTTTTGCATCTCTTAAAGAATCAAGAAGACCGTTCATCTGATTAATTGCATTATTCTTGCTAAGGTCATCTAGGTCTGCGCCGAAATATTTCAATTGTTCTCTATCAATCGTATTACTTTCTTCTATCGAATAGATTTTGGGATTGCCCTGTACTCTTTTTCCGTCCATAGTCTCATGACCACGGAAAAAAATCCGATTGTACCCTCTTGCCTTCATCATGAGTGCAAAATACGAAAGTTGGTATGCACGACGATCAATATCAAGTCCTCTGATGTTCTTCTCAAGTATGTCAAAAACAGCATCTCTCTCACTGAAGCCTTCGCTACGATATATATCCATAAGGACATCAAACATATACACAAGAATATGTCCTGACCCCATACATGGATCAATACAGGTAATATCCTGCGGAGTTAAATCCTTGTAGGATTTTCTTATCTCTACGAGCTGAGACTGTACATCTTCTTCCTGGTTAGCTTCCGTGAGATAATACTTCCACCCAAACTCCTCTGCTTTTGTTTTCTCATCAACAGAAGAATTCACTGCACGTAAATGTTCAATCCATACTCTACCAAGGGAGTTTTCGACCATATATCTTACAATCCAGTCAGGTGTGAACAACTGAGTTGCTGCAGGAATTCTCTCCTTAGTAATCTTTACATTCTTCTTGAGCTTAGCAAATGTATCATCCTTAAGTTCAGTGTTGTAGTACTGATACATCCAACCAATAATTTCAACCTGACCTTCGGTCTCGACATTGAAATTATCTTCTGGAATAGAATCCACAAGCATACGAATTACACCATCACCGGTGTATGTAATTTTGAGAAGAAGTTCCATATAGTCATCGGTCTTCTCAAAAAGGCCAGGCAATATAGCATTCAATTCATTACACTGTTTTATAAAGAGCATTCTGAATGCATCATCATATCGATTCTCTCTCTTAGCCGTCTGAATTTTTTCAAGTTCATCGGAAGTGAGGTTCAATTCCACAGTATCAGCCTGTGTAATAATGTCAGGAGTCCCACTACCTGTTTCAGAGGATAAGACACGCACTCTTGTAGGGAGGTAGTTGTTTACCTCCATGAAACGGATTGCGATAATACGGTTGAACCATGTGTAAGCAGTTTCTTCGATTACCTGCTCAAAGCCCAAGGTTTTAATCGCCTGCACAAGATTTGCACGGCGCTTAATATCATCTCCAAAGATTCTGTTTTCTGTACCGGCAACAGTTTCGTATACCTCAAAATCATTACCTTTTTGTACTGGATCTTTGCATCCATCTTTTGTTATTCCATAAAAACCTGCTTCTGTAATAGCAGACTTCATTAAGATTTTTCTTGCTTCAATCGCAAAATTTCTTATCGCAGTCTTATCCATAAAAGCTTCCTCTCTTAACTAAGTTTGA
>JAEEGL012246546.1_pt1 | contig 14929 bp, 19 predicted proteins | sample 9134231 | NCBI WGS metagenome assembly JAEEGL01 (sample SAMN16246548, study PRJNA631951) | gut metagenome | biome: gut microbiome; feature: rumen; material: fiber-attached | host: Bos | place: Iran: Karaj | collected 2018-10
TAACTATGTTATCAATAGCGGCAAATTCAGTTGTGCTTGAAGTACAGGTGTCGATTTGTCCCCAATAACCGCAATTACCTAAAATGTAACCTGCATCTGTGAATGTAGAGAGCTCTGCTGCTCCTGCATCATTATTGAAGTCTCCTGCAATAATAACTCTATCAAAGCTCGACAATCTTGAAATGATATCATTATACGCATTGATTCTTGTACCTGCCGGGACAATATTAGACTGCACCCAACATACTGCTGCAAGGCTGTTAACAGAGTTTGTACCGATAATGATCGTAAGACTGTTAATTGTAACTGTCTCAAATTCAAGAGGTATCTTAGATAACAGAGCCTTATTATCAGTTACAACATACTTATAAGGATAGAACTGTTTGAATATCGTATTATAAGTATCAATGGTCTCTGATCTATCAAATTCATCCTGCCATTCATTTATCATGAGAAGATCGCAACTCATTTTATCAATGAACATTTCCTTAAATAAAGGAAGATATGTACTAACCTGATTATCAGGACATTTAGGAATGCTGTTAGGTGAGAACTTATGAATATTATAAGCTCCTACAGATATAGGTCTTGTACCATTAACATAATAATTCTCCTGGACCTTATTGAAGATATAAGTATTATAAGTATCAGCACCATACTTTACATAATCAGTAATAGCAGGATTCTGATTGATAGAGATATCATTCTTATATGTCTGAGGTGTATTTGAATCATAGTTGGATAAGGTGTAAAACTTGATGAAGCATACACCTGATGCCATTGTTACGGCACCTGAACAGTCAGCAGACAGATCAGATATGATATGTTTATCTTCATCATAAAATTTAGTAGCAAGAGTTTTAGTAAAGTAATAAGTCTTTCCTGCCGTTACAGGAATAAAATCTACAGTAACTACTCTATTGCCTGCAACATATCTACCTAAAGAATCAAGAGCACCATTAGTCCAGTTTTCATTCCATACATTTACAGTAGTAAGTCTGTCTGCATAAGCACAAGCAGCATCATACTGTCCTCTTACTGCATCTCCGGCTGATTCATAAGTCTCTCCGTCAGCTCCTACTCTGATATCCATGAGCTCTGCATCACCTGTAGTAGAACCTTCAGGAAGAGCTACGATATTATCAATTCTTGCATTGATAGTAGTTTCTGCTGCTGTTCTTGCATTAACTTCATTTTCGAGGTTTGAAGAAACTTCATTAAGATCAGAGGTAAGCTGTGATACAGCTTGTGTTCTTACGGCAATTTCATTTTCAAGAGTACCGCTAATATTAGCAATAGATGCAAGCATATCATGATCTACGGCTTCCATCTCATTAAACTTATCGGTAACTCTCTTATTTGCAATAGCATTATAAGAAGATTCATTTAAAGCAGTATCTATCTTAAAAGGTGCAACTAAAAGCCAATAATCTCCATTAGTAATAGAAATACCTGAAGGTACAGGCTTCAATGATATCATCATGTAACCAGTATTCTGATCGAGTACAACAGTCCATGCCTGATATTGCTTAGTAATATTCCATATACCATCATAGGACACTTGATTGATTGCTTCAAATCCAATCATTTCACCTTTGAGCCTTTTGACTTCGCTAATGATCCAATCAAGATTCAATTCATGTGCATCCATGTATGGAAACTGATTAAAGAACATATATATTCCTCCTTTTTATTTAATATATCATAAGGCAAAACTCAGAAGCGAACAGATCTGCCATATGTTCATACATATTCCATGCAGCAACCTCTGTCTCTTTCATAAAAAGTATTTGTGCTGCTGTTACACCAATATTACCATAACCATGAGAGGTATGAGTATTAGTATAATTATCACCGCCTGATTCAGAATTGGAAGACTGATTACTTACAGATTCTGAAGTAGTACCTGCATTCCTCTGAGTACCTGTATTAGTACCTGAAGTATCATCCTGAGTAGTTCCTACAAAATCTGAATCATTATAGGCTTTTTCTGAATGTGTATCTGTAGAGGAATTGGCAAGATTATCAGTCCTTGTATAGTCTGAAGAACCTGAAGAAGAACCGGAAGAAGAATCTGAACCCGACTTGTTATACTGTCCGTAATGAATGTCAGAGATATCTTCATGATAATCCTTATTATATAAAGGATCATACTCTTTATTGATAAGCTTAACCCATCTGTCAAAGGTCCAGTAGTTTTTCATTCCCCAAACCTTTACCGCCTGAATCATAAACTCAGGGTTTGAATAAAGAAGCTCGAACTCTTGACACCTTAATATGATTGCACCAATAAGAGTATCTTTATCAATACCTTCAGGAAGAGTTAGCTCTTCAAATAAAGAGTGCTCAGGATTCAGATACTGTTCCATTCCTATCAGAGTTATCTTGCTCTGTGGCATTGTCCTGTCCTCCTTCATATGTGATCTTAGCTCTAATGTTTGTACCAAACATTCTATTAACTAAATCAAGGGATGAATCCAAAGTTTCTTTCCAAGTCATAAGTCTTGCGGTTGAATCCTGTTCTCTTGATTCTGCTTCAGCAGTTACAAGTCTTTCCTTCTTATTGTAAGGCAAAGATCTAATACCTATTTCAGCATCAAAAGCGGAAAGTAATGTGCTTCTGTCCATTAACATATCTGTAGTGAGATAGTCCTGTTTGATATTAGTTCTTTCGAGGAAAGACCAAGGATCTTCTTTTGATTGATTGTCCTGTTCCAAGAGGAATGACTTATCCAATACTACAGCAGGCTCACCTGAATTTATCTTATCAAAAGCCTTTTTCAAAGTTTCTGCTGCTGCCTTATTCTTAGCACCGATAAGCCAAGCAAACTTACTATTGACTATGCTCTGATTGATACCAGCATCCAAAGCAGAAAGAAGCATAGCATAATATGAAACGATATCAAAAATGCCCTTCCAATCAGGTGTTAATCGTATGAGCTCAGTTTCCTTATGAATCTTAAATCTCTTCTGCATCTTAGGATTAGCAACGATAAATGTTGTAGGCTGATAGTAAAAGTCAAAGCCGTAGAGTGCTCCCGGCTGAAAGCTTAAACCAAAATTTCTTGTATTGAATACACCTACATATCCGTATGCAAAGAGACACCAATAAAAGAAGTCTTTGACTTCACCTTCCCAAGTATCAGGAAGACCCTTAAATTCAATGGTAGATATAGCACGCTGAAATAATGATCTCTGCCAATAAGCATATGTAACGCTGTTACAATACTTAAGCATTGACGGCTGTATATGGCCTTCAACATTATTGATACGATCATAATTGAGAGGTGTATATCCTCCATTAGGGATTGGATATTTCTTACTCATATATTTTCCTTTCTATGAATCAGGGCTTAGAGCTCGAAAGCCCCAAGCCCATCATCATGTTTATTAGGAAGTAAAGAACTTCTTAAGCAGAAGGATGCTGATCTACAAGATAAGTAACCTTGATAGCAGCAGCGTTAGCAGGTGCTGAAGTAAATGTTACAACCTGAGTTTCAGCATTATATGTATATGCTGTTGTTGCTGTACCGCCTACAGTAACACCTGTAATACGGAGAACATCACCTGTAAGAGTAAATGCTGTTGTAGCACCATCACCTGTAAAATCCTCTGTAGCCTGCTCATTCTCGCTCATTACGAGAAGGACAAAGTTATGTGTAGGATTGCAGATATTTGACTTAACAAAATCGAACCATGTATTGAGATAGTTCTTTCTTGATTCAAGAGGTGAAGTTCTTGCATCTTCCATCTGGAAGTTCGTCATTACTGATCTTCTATCAAAGATACATCCCATAAGATAATCAGGCTGGAATACAAAATCAGTATCAGAAGAACCTGTTGTATTACCGATAAGGTCTTCAAGCCATGCAGGGATCTTGATCTTGATATTAGCAGAAGCCTTTACTGCATCATCCATAGAGAATGTCTGCCAATAATCAACTGCTTCAAAGTTCTCTGTCTTCAGATACTTATCATTAAAGATCTCAGGCATAACCATTGTCTTAGCCTTTTCCCAAAAAGGACTATACATCATAAGTCTCTGCTCTGACTTAGGTGTGTGTCTGAGGATTACATGATCTCCATCTCCCAATGTGAGAACAGGTGTAGCATGGAAGAAGACTGATCTCTTAGCCATGAGGTCTGAAATGATCTTGATCTCTGCTGTAAACCATTCAAGGAATGACTTTCTGTAAGTAGTTCTGAGCTGTGTACCTGTGTAGTTTGTACCCATCTCCTTATTGTATGCAGCAGTAAGATCATAAACTGTGCAAGCACCTTTAATAGCTGAAGAGTAATCACCCATAGCAGCTGCAAGACCCATTCTTGAAAGAAGAGTAAGTCTGTTATAAGCAGCTTTTCTCTGCTCGATATCATTACTCTTTTCAGTAACAACACCTGCCCAAAACTTTCCCCATTCAGCTTCAGAATTGAATACGATCTTGATCTGATTAACATATCTTGTTAAGCAGTCCTGCCATACCTGAGAATCCATGAAATACTGCTCGAACGGATGAACCGGGTGCTGTTCATACTGATCTCCTGTTGACTGAGGTGTACCTCCTGCATTAGGATTCTCACCATTGTCAAAACCATCTGCAAAGTTAGTGTAGAGGTTTGTGTTGAATGCACCTGACGGCAAAGCCCATGTAGAGAAATAAGAGATTTCTCTGACAGTAGAATTGAACTCACCTGTTGAAATAGAATCAATAAGTGAGAGCTCTGCATTGTAAGGTCTGTTCTCGATCATTAAACGAGCACCTACAATACCAAGGGCATTATAGATCTCATCAGTCTTGAACTCTTTGGCGAGCCTGCCTGCATCCATGAATGTTCCTGTATTGATTACCTGATGGTAATCCTGACCCGTCAACTGAGCCATTGTAGCATTCATGAGAGCATACAAGTCTTTACGCTTAAACTGTCCCATAAATTGAACTCCTTTTAATATATTTCAGGGCTTTAATAAAAGCTTCTGATCGCATCAATAAGAGAATCATGTTCTTCCTGATAACTCTTTTCGATATCAGGAAGATTATCCTCATGGATATTGTCTTTCTGAATCTCTTTTATCTGAGCATCCTTATCCTCGATCTCTTTTTCTTTAGCTTCCTTTTCTTTCAGAAGCTCTTCATACATAGTTTTATAATCAGGCTCAGGATTACTTTCTTCAGCGGCTGCATCATCCTGAGCCTTTGTATCTTCAGCAGGATCTGCCTGTACTTCCTGCTCAGATTCTTCATCAATAGCTGCCAAAGCATCTATCTCTTTCTTACTATAACCCTTAGCCAATAATGCTAAAGTGTCCTTCAATCCAACCTTTGCCATAATAAATAACCTCCTAATAAATATAAGGGACTTTTTGCAGGTAACACCTGTCTGGGATCGGCAGAACCTTCAGAAGCCTCCCCGGCTATGTGATCTCCATTGGACCTAACCAATGCTGAAGGAATATATTATAGTCCCTTTAATACTTCTTATATCATATACCTATACTAAATTTCAAGTTAATTTACATTAAACTTCCTATTGAATTGAATATCCTGAATCCTCTTAAAGAGTAAAATATCATCATCCGATATATTATCTATTATCTGTTTTACATCATAACAATATGAAAGTCTTGAAAGATAATTAGGTACAGCAGGACCTTCAAAGCAAGCAAGAAAAGCAAAACATGAATCAGAATAATCAGAAATAGTCTTAAAATCACTTAATGAAAGATAAGATCCATTACCATATTCATTTAATATCCATGTATGCTTTGTATATAGATCAGGATAATCATTAGGGTCCCAATAAGATCTCCAGCAGTAGCCTACCCATTTACCAAAAGTATCATTTACAAAAGCATAGAGCTGTCCTAAAGCATCATCAGGATCTGCACCTGGCTCTGCCTGAGAAGTGTCTTCATTAGGAGCCCAATTAGGTATCCATGAAGCATCAATATAATCTGAAGCAGGTGTGTATTGAAATAGACCATAGCCGTTATAATAATTGACTGTATCACTTTGCCACCGCCAAGGATTCAGACCTGATTCTGCTACAACATTTCCCAAAATTCCAACAATAGCATTATCTGAGTAACCTTCATTACTCAGATAATGATATGCTGCTGTTATATTGGCTGTACCTTCAGTAGAACTTATTAAATAACCGCCTGAAGGTTTGGCATAGAAACTACTCATAGAAAAATCCTGTATTCATATAGTTATTTATTTTCTCTGCTTCATCAGCAGTACCTGATATCTGACAATCAGCACCTGAACAGAGAATAAATCCTGATAATGTACTTATATACGCATAAGCACATAAAGGTCTGCCTAATTCATCATTGTCTTCATCAACTATCTCATAATATTTATGAAGAAGATAACAATTATATGTATCATGATAAGAAAGAAGAGCACCGCCATTAGGAAGACCTGATACTACAGGAAAATCTAATCTTGTAGCATCCTGAATGCCTGCTGTAGCTGCGTGAAATATAGTAGCGAATCCTTCTATCTGTCCTGATAAAGCAGCTCCTGCCATAGTAGCTATATTGTCTGTTACAACTTTAGTCTGAGCAAGTCCGTCAATATAAACCTGAGAAAGATTTATTGAGACACCTATTTGAGCTGAACCATTAAATAAAACATCACCTGAATAATCATTACCTTTTAATACAAGCCTGCCAAGACCTGAAGAAAGATCATAAGCAATACTCATGAAGATCTTATCATTCCTGTTAAGTACCATAGGATCAAGAGGGATATCTCCCCAAGGTCCAAAATGAAATAGATACTCTGAATAAGGTTGACAATTAAGATATCTGCCCCTTGTTGATGCCAGAGGATGCTTAGGTATAGTAATGAGGTCTGTTTCATATGCCATAGGTGAAGATGCCAATAACATAGCAACCTTACCTGTACCTCCAACAACATAATCATAATATCCAAAATGAATCCTTGAAGGTCTGTGAATACTATCAGCAGGAGGAGGTGCTACAGGCACTACTATACAGCTCTTAATATATTGCATAGGATTAAGAAGTGCCTTTATTACACCTTCAGAATATTCACCATCAAGCCCGGACCATCCGTCAGGACCTGCAATATTATCCATAAGGAATGTAATGAATGTTCTCAGAGCCGTTTCATCCATATGGTAGTAAACAAGAGAACCTATCTGATAATCATTACTTGATGCTTCACCTACTACTCCAATGACATAAGAATGATTTGAACCCCAATCAAAAGGATCTCCTTCAGCAGGATATGCCATCTGTTCAATAGCTCTTGCTTTAGCAGGATATATCGTATCAGTAATCAGACCATCATAAGAAGATGCAGATCTTAATACATAGTGTCTGCCTGCTGCTATCTCTGTTCTGAATGAACCCAAAACATCACAAGTACAGCTTATGTACCAAAAGTTTTGATAAGAAGATATATCAGTAATGAAATAATATCTATCAAAATCTGCTACATAACAATAATTCTTACCAATAGGATTAGATGCTATTGATAACTTAAATGTAGGATTCATTAAAGAAGTATTATCAATAAGAGTACAACTATAATTAGTACCCCCGGATGAAGGGACCTTAGTTGAGTTTCTTCTTTTAGTAAAGGAATAAAGCGTAACAGTAATAGCCATATATTACTCCTTATCTATCTTTTCAATGAGCCTTGTAAGAGCAATAGTATTATTCTCAATAGCCTTAGTCATGTTAGCTACCTCTTCTTTATGCTCTTTTCTCATTTCCTCCATCTGCTTCTGATTCTGTTCATACTGCCATTTCACAAAGTAGGCACATCCTAATGCAGCCACTATAGGAAAACCGACAGCAGATATGATCTGGACAATATCATTCATTTCTTTCTTCCTCCTTTGCCATCAGCTCATTATTCTTTCTTGTCATCCCGGTCCCATAATCAATAGGCTTTTCATTAAGCTTCTTTTCGAGCTCCTTTGAAACATCAACTGTCTCTGTCTTCTTTTTTCTCGGCATATTATTTTCCTCCTTAGCCTTCAATATGTTTATCAACATCTACTAACTGATTATTTATATATACATTACAATCTTCAGGAACAGAGATATCAATATAGATATTCTTTGTCTTAGGTGCGGGATCAGGTGTATCTTCTTCAGCAGGCTTATCATATCTTGGATGCCCGAATCCTGCTATTCTTGAGCTAGAATAACTATAAAACTTCTTAGCTACCTGACCTCCATTTGTATTTCCTTCAACTGTATAGATGCCTGCATCATCCCAATCAACTACAAGTCCTGTATGACAAAGATCTCCATTATCATCCTTAAAGAATATCTGATCCCCGGTACAGGCATACCTTGTATCAGTATCGAATGCGTGATTATCTTTATAATATTGTGCTGCATACTTAACTACAGCAGCTTTATCACATTGATCTGATTGATAAAGAAAATAGTGTGCATCCCATTTATCAGGCTCAGGCTCAGTATTTTTATAAGCACACCAACATACAAAGATACAGCACCAATCTAAACCCTGTTTTTTACCGCATCCTGTGAAGTAGTCTATCTTATCAAGTTCATCAGCGTATTTATTCCATTTACCATCAGCCTGATATCCTACTTCATTAAGAGCAGTAGCTATTACATTAGATTTATATAAACTTCCCATACCTATACCTCCTTTAATTGCATATTATCATAAATAAAAGAAGGCTTCCAATACAGGAAGCCTTCAGATACATCAAGCAGACCAAACAATGAAATAAGGATCTTGTGTTAGGTGATTGAGTTAAAGTATAGACTGAACCTGCTTGACGATATCATCAATAATATCATTCGATAAAGGACACCATGCGATATTATACCATTTGCCGTTGCTGCCCTTTTCTGAAGGAAAGTTCACTACATAGCAGATATCACCTGCCTTATGTGTCTTTCCATCCTTCTTGCATTCGACCTCTTTGAGCATACAGCTCTTTACCTTAACACCATTGATATCAAGGTCGATCATGACGATTGATTCATTCTTGGTAGTTCTTGCTGCATCTACCTTTACTACATAGGTATTCTTTACTTCTTCCTTCTTTGCTTCCTTCTTTTCTGTGCCAAACATACGGACACCTCCTTAATAAGTTTTATCTTCATAACTCTTTTTTAGAGTTAGGAAAATCTAAATTATAAGCATTTCCAAACTTAGTATTATCATTTGCAAATCTTATACAAAAATCCTGAAGATCTTTAAGATCCTTTTTAAGCTTTTTATTTTCAGCATCAAGAGTTGTAACAATGGCATGAGCTTCTTTCAAAAGCCTAATAAGATCATCATAATGTTTCTTAGATATTATCTTGATTTTCATTTTCATCCTCCTTATCTTCATCAGGCTCCCAATTATTACAATAGAGACAATCCAAGCAAGGCTCCTGAGTAATAAGCAGGACTTTATAGACACAATTACCGCAGTTTTTCATAACTCAATCCTCCTTTCAAGATAAGCACATTGTACTACACATTGTACTTAATGTCAATACTTTATATCATTTTCTCTAAACAATCTTTGAAGCATCAATCCATTAGGATTCTCAGGAATAGACATATGCTTATTATCCCTAATGAATATAGTATGATCTCCTTTTTTCCTGTCTATCTGCCATCCATTATTTATCAGGATTCGCTTTACTTCCCTGAACTTCATTTGTATTCCTGCCATAATTCACCTCCTTAGATCTTAAAGAACTGTTTATAATTGATTATCAGGTCATACATGGAATACTTTTCAAATTTCATTTTACCTTCAATACATTCGACCCTTAATTCCTGCCCGGCTTCGATCCAGAATAGCTTCTGATCGTTCTCTTTATTCAGGTCCCATTCAAAGCTAAAAGGACCTCTGCTGTAAGTCATATAGTGCATATTGTCATGAGGTCTTCTATATATGTAGATATCTTTATTCTTATATATGATCTTATGAAGACATTTCATTGTCTTTACTGACATTGTTTTTACATTGGAAAAATCGTTATTAGCAAAGTCGCCAAAGAATGCCTTTTGAGCCCATGCAGTACCCTTCATCATGACAAACATATCACTATTGAGCTCTTCTTTTGTAAGAGGGATTTCTGCCTGAGTTATATGATGCAGCAGGATTCTTCTTTCAGCATTATAATAATGAGATTTCTTAGACCATGCCAATTCAGCCATATCATCAACAAGTTCAAAAGCATTAGTAAGAGGTGTAGATATCTCTTCAGCATTTGCGAATAATACGAGCTGTAATCTCTGACCTCTTTTGACCTTATCTCTTATAACTGTCATTACAAAATCCGCAAAGGCTTCACCTTCTTTCCTTCTTACTACTTCTGTACTCTGAGGAATAAACTCATCAAAGCATATGAAGGATGCTCTGCTCATATCCATACCCTTTACAGCCTTGATCTTGCTCATTGATACTATCTCACCTAATGGAGCTCCAACAGGATTACCCTCTTCATTAGTATCATAGAAAGCACCTATACCCTTCTGTATGAGCTTAGGCTTTATATTCCAACCAAAGTCTCTGTTAAGAGGTACAAAAGGGTCTGCATCTACTTTAAGATCAGGATTATCAGCACCGGTACAAAGCAGCTCTACATCATCATTAGTCCTCTTCATATAGATAAAGAATATTCCATTATCTATGCAATATCTCAGGAATGAATAAGTCTTACCCGGTCCTCTTCTGGACCATACCGCATAGCAGCCTGCTTCAGGATAATCCTGAAGATCTTTAGCAAAATGATAATAACCATCATTAAAATCTTCTTTAGGGCTCTTAACTATCATAGATATCGCTGTTCTCCTCTCCAAAGTATTCTAAGAAATAATCTTCCGTAAGTAAGTAATCAAACTTATCTACCATGCCTAAGAGATAATCACAGGGCTCCAAGTCAATAGAATCCCCTATCTCATTACCCCATTGATCTATTGTTATTCCATCCGCATTAAAGAAATAAAAATGAGCCTTTTTGCCTGTAGTGATACCATCAAAGATAAAATCCTTTTGGAAGTTCCTGATATCATCCTTTAAGCATTCAGCACCTTTTTTCGGGACACCTGCAACTGTAATGTGTAACTGACCGTCAGTTACATCCCTTCCGCAATATCTTTTAGGACCTAAGCAGATATATTCAGAATATTCAGAATCCGCTTCTGCTACACCTAACCAATATTCTTTACCATCTACAACTACAGGACCATAATTATTTGCCTTTAACAGCTCTTTGCATTTCTCATTATAAGCAGCAACCTTTTCTTCATTCCAATCATCAGAATAGCAACTGTCTGTATCTGAGTAGATCCATCTCGGAGGAAGCTCTAATTTGCCTTTATCATCATAAGAGCTATTAACACACTTACCCAACTCAAAGAGATTTCTGAAAGCATAGGCGGTACAATAGCAGCCCCATTGATACGGCAATACAGTATTAGGATTCTTAACATATTTCTCATAAGCTTTTCTTATGTCCTGATCGTAATCTATCCTGTATTCACCTGATTCAAAATGATCTGTATCACCTTTGGCATTTATCTTATATTCACCGGGCTCAGTAACCTCAATAAATGTCTCTCTTATACTCTTTTGAACTGTAAGACCATACACTGAATTGACCCTTGCTTTTGCCAAAGCGTAACCTACCGGATCAGATTCTTTCATAGGCTTCCTTCTGCATTTTTCGGCATACAATTCATATACATAATCAGTAAACCATCTCGGAAGATAATCTTTAGGTGAGAACTCTACTTCAGTACATAATGTCTCTTCATCCCATTCATAGATATCATTCATTACAAGAAGATCCTGCTCACACATATATAAGGTACAATATCCAGCCTGTATTACTCTTCCGGATTCGACCTTCATATTGATAGAATGTTCACATTTGGAAGCCTGAAGAGCAGGCATAGGAAAATATTTATCCTTAAGCCTTATATTCTTAAAACTTATCCTGAAGATAAAAGCATAATCTTCAGCAGAATCCAAAATATACTCAGGCTTTACATCCCTTCCTAATGATATGAACCTTCCTGAACTGTACTTAAAGGCGATTAAGCAAAACGGATATGAGCTCTGAAAATCTTTACATTTCACGATATCATCATCCAAGATATCTGCTATCAAGAATCTATTTCCATGACTGTAGCCCCCGTGATACAGTTTCATAAACTTCTCAAACTGCTCGAATGACAGAGCCTGTCTCAAAAAATCTGCATGACCCTTATGCTTCTTAGCTCTTTCTCTTACTTCTTCTCTAGGAATGCCTGTAGCCGTATAGCATATAGAATATACTGTTTTCTTCAAAGAGATGCAGAAAGCATCTATACACTCACACAGAGCCAATGTATCATTCTCTATATACTTTTTCTCTTCTTTACTGAATTTCCAATCCTGATCTCTTATCAGATCATAATCCCAAGATCCTACAGCCTTTTTATGCTCTACATTAAGGTCTGAAGCCCATTTCTCTAGTTTGCACTGAGCAAGACATAAACTGTCTTTGAATATCATTCCATTACCAAATCCCAAAGATATCGGATAATGGGGCTTAGTATTGAGTTGCTTAACAGGTGTTCCAAAGTTCCTGAATATAAACAATCTCAGAAAGACATAATCCCATGAAAGATTGTGAAAATATATATAAATATCATCACCCTGTAAAGCATCTCTTATCTTCTGAAAAGCATTCATCATTTCTGAGGGTTTTGTACCATATATAGTGCATATATTTACATGATATGCTCTGAATGAAATGGTCCATGCACATATATGGTTAGGCTGAGGATCTTCTGTAATCTCATGACCTTTTGAACTTTCAGTATCTGCTGCAATAATGACATCATTCCAAGTCCCCTTCTGGAATTTGCCCTTTTTGCGATAATACATGATATTATCAGCCAATATCGAATAATCAAATCTATCCCATTTAGTCATTCGATACCGCCAAAATTTTTGAAAGTAGTTCTTATGAGCGGCTGCAACCTTATACAGCCTCTGTTCCTGCTTCTGATACATTCTAAATACTTCCTAATACTCAAATTATCAGATAAATAAATTGCTTGCACTAAAACCGTCTTGTAAGGCATTAGTAATAATATCGTTTAATACTTTATCATTTGTATAATTAAGCTTATCTCTCATTCTTTCAAGATAATCAGATCTTGATTCTGTTCTCTTCATTTTGAGCTCTTTAGGATCGTTAACCTGTACATGGGTCTTTACATATTCTTCCAATTCTTTTCTTGATCCCCTAATATTTTCTTTCTTGATTACTGCTGCAATAATGAACATTTGCTGTGAGCCGTAATCCTTTTCAAGTTTTGCCTGCTTCTTAGAATCGAAAAATCTCTTAAGGTCATTAGCATCCATTGAAAGATCATGCTTTTTCAAAAATTCATCAGTAATGGTCTGAGCTCTTTTATCGTAAATAGCCTTGATACCTTCTGTCTTTTTGCCTGATCTTGATTCGCCTAATGTCGAAGATTGAGAACCTAAAAATTCTTCCATAGCTTTTATGTTCATCCTGATCTTCTGAACATTCTTCTTGAATACCTCTTCAGGATCATCACCCTTGATATTCTTATCAAGTTTTACATTTTCCTTGAATCTCGGTTTTTTTGATTTGCCAATTCCTATAAAATTCTTTATATAGTCTTCTGCTCTTGCATAGGCATATTTGATAATACTCGAATAACCCGGTCTTTTAGCATAATTTTCAAGTCTTAACATTCTCTGATTAGCTCTTTTGGCAAGTTTACGAGCCTTGGCTGCCGTCTGCTCCCATTCCTTTTTCCAGTCCTTCTTCGGTGTTGCCATAGTTTGCTAATCTCCTTTCAAGTAAAATGATCTGAAGCATCATTACTATAAGATATGCAGGCGGTCTTCTTTCGCCGCTACACCAAGAATATACTGTCCTCAAAGGAATGCCAAATTTTAAGCTGATGCCTGCGGGATCTGTCTCTAATAAATCAATTACATCATGAATATTTTTCATTTTATTCACCTCCTAATATACCAAACATATTACAGTACATTGTGCATAAAATCAAGAATGTTCATGTTACAATTTAAGGGCGGTAGATACCGCCCTCAATTAAAATATCCTTGGTCGTATAGTTGGGTTAGCTGCTTTACTGAAAATGCTTCAGTTACTCCAAATTGATATTCAAAATCATGGCTATTGTAATCTTTAATATAATACTCAAAAGCATTTTCTTCAGGATTATAGAACTCTAAGAATATTACATCATTACTAATATAATAGATTGTACCTGTTAACTTTGTTGCTTCCATATTGCACCTCCTTAATTTATCGCCAAACCGATATCATACATATTTAATTTTCTTGTAAAGATCTCGATCTCATTTCCATCTGTACGCATTACAGCAGTTCTTATATCACCTTCATCCGTTCCCGGTATGGCTTTGGTGCAGTAGTATTCTGCACCGCCGTCTGTTTTATGATAGTAAAGGATCATAACATTACACCTCCCCTGTTAAATTCCAGAGCATCCATGCTGCCTGTCTTAATGCTCTAGCCTGTACATCTAACCAATGCTCGTTTTATTAGGTTTTTTCATTCCGTTATCGGTTCTCTTAAGCTCTGAAGGTGTGCAGAGCCTTTCTGCTATATGATAATCATAGATGAATGAGCAACCGCCCCATGAATACTCTGACCAATTAGCTGCACCATTAAGAAGAGCATCAAGAAAACATTTCCAATTTGCAAGGGCTACCTCTTCATCAATATAGCCATCTTTTATGCCTTGTTTAAGATCAAATAAGATCTCTTCTGCATATAGCTTAACACCTTTGTTCCATGCCGATCTAACCTTCTTAGCTTCCAAAGCTACCTCGATATCATGTAAGTTTTTCATTGTCTGATCCTCCTTAGATCTGTATTTCTTTGTTTGTA
>JAEEGL012860581.1_pt1 | contig 14929 bp, 5 predicted proteins | sample 9134231 | NCBI WGS metagenome assembly JAEEGL01 (sample SAMN16246548, study PRJNA631951) | gut metagenome | biome: gut microbiome; feature: rumen; material: fiber-attached | host: Bos | place: Iran: Karaj | collected 2018-10
AGCGAATTTGGCGATGGCGCCGCGGCTGGTGGACTTGGAGGCCTGACCGCCGGTGTTGGAGTACACTTCGGTGTCGAGGACGAGGATGTTGACGTTGCGGCCCAGCGAGAAGATGTGATCGAGTCCGCCGTAACCGATATCATATGCCCAGCCGTCGCCGCCCATGATCCACAGCGAGCGCTGGAGGAGGTTGTCGGCCTGAGCGAGCAGCATCTTGGCGTCGTCGGACTTGATGTCGGCCAGTTTGGCCTTGAGAGCGGCGATGTCAGCGCGGACGCGGTCGAAGTCGGCGTCGGTCTTCTGTCGCCGTTCACGAGGCGATCGACGAGGTCATTGCCGAGGTCGGCTGCGAATTTCTTGACGAGGTTCTTGGTGAGGTCTTGATACGGATGGCAGCGTGCGGGCAGCTGATGGATTTTTTTGTTTTGTTGCCGTGCTAACTCGCTTGCGCTCGCTACGCACGGCTTTCGGCGCTTTGCCCTGCGGGCATACGCGCCTTTGCGCCCGGCTATCGCGATGCGATACGCCGGGCGATGCTTATTTAAACAACTCGCAATCTCCCTCCTTGTACGACGCAATCTTATCCCGCAAATCCTGCACCGTCACCTCTAGTGACTCGGCCATGCACTCCAGACAATAGAAATCCGTAATTTCACGACCGAGGAGTTTGAGATTAAGGGCAACGGTGTCTTTGTCCAAGACTTTTTCTGGGCAGTTATGGCAATAACGAATGATTATCTTTTTCATGGTTTAATCATTTGATAGTTGGGTAATGGTTTGTTTTTGTATTCAGAATCCAGCAATCCCAATTGATATCGTATAATCGAACGCGCTTCCTTGGCAGGTCGCAGACATTTGTCATTGAATTGATAGCGCATTTCCTGGTTGTACAAGATATCGTCAGCGCTCCGCACATTCGGAAACAGGAGTTTGAGCCATGCACTGCATATCCCTTTTACAGCCGTTGTATCGCGCGTATCGGCATGCTCGGGACATTCGATCAATTCATCGACGATTCGGTCGTAGCTTGGGTCGCTTCGCAACATGTGCAGGATAGAGCTAAAATACTCGGTATTCAGCGCCCAGCCGTTCATCTTGAGATCTTCATTTACTCGTGGAATATGCCATCCCTGTATAAATCCCTTAAATCGATCGAGCAATGCGCTTTCGTGAAACACCTCCTGCAAATAATTGAACATTGGAGCTCTCGTATCCATCGAATCGACAGGAATATTGCCCAGCAGAATCATGCCAGCTTTGGATGATTTGACAGAGCCATCCGTTGCTTTAAACACACCGTCTTCGAGATAGGTTTTAAGGGCAGTGCGCATTTCAGCCATGTCGTTTACAGACCCCGTCTGCACCTCGTCAATGGCAACGTAATCGTGCCGGAATATAGGCCCTTCTTTGTGCGATGCCAGATTATAAAACAATGCGGCTCTGCTCATCTTGGTGGCAATACAGCATCCATATTTGCTCAAGTTCCCGAACATATACGATTTGCCAGTTCCCTTGGGGGCAAGCTCGATCATGTTCAGATTGTTTTGTGCAAAAATGAGCAATCTTGACAGTGTCGTATATTTTTGTATTGATTCTGTATAGCCAGCGGCATTGTAGTCCATCGCTTCCAACAAAACGTCGATCCACTCGTTCAGCGTAAACTCCGTCCGCATATCCTTATAATAATCGAGATCGAGCGTATAGGGGCAGAAGTTCTTAAATTTCCGCATCATAATCTTCCCATCACGCCTGCGCGGATCGCTTGGCTCGCGATAGACGAGCTCTATCTGCCCCCATTGGACATCCGAGCGAACCAGCTCATCGCGTGATGCTTCCCATGCCTGCGTCTCAATCTCGGTTTCATTTGTCCCGACATTGTAATCCGGAAGCGCAAAAGCGACAGTATTCGACTTCAGATTCACCTCGATATCGACTTTTGCCAGCAGTTTGACGCTTTCGCCGTCGCGTAGGCGCGCCTTGAGCAGTTCCCAATCCTCTTTGGGCGGTTTAAATGACCTCACAAAGTCGTGCAATCCTTCCAAATCGGTATTGCCGTCTTCGTCCTGATAACGCTTCAACAACCAGTCGCGCAAAAATGACTGCGGTATCAGGTCCTTGAGATTCAGGTGGCGGTTGTCTTTGAACACCACCATTTCGCTGAAGTATTCACGTAATTTATCTCGGTGCGACATGTCTGTCTCCAAACAAATGTAAGGTTGTCATAGCTCCCTCTCCGTGGTGGCTCCATGGTTGAGAGGGGGGGGAAGGTTTCAGTACACCAAGTTAGAAGAAATCATCGTTTGTCTGCATGCCAATGCTAATTGTCTTAAACGATTCATCCTGTTTAATGCATTCTCCATCTATATAAACATCAAAGGTATAAACACCAGCAGTTTTTATAAAATCACAGATGTACATAAACATTTTTCCATCCTCAGTTTGACCATCGAGAATGCGCCCGTGATACCGTTTGTCTTTGAACTTAATGCTCATCGATGATACAGGTATCCTTGAGAATAACTTGATTATGGCACATTGACGTGGCCCAACTTTGATTTCAGGAGTAGTTATTGTGATCTCGTAATTCGTATTGTTCTGTGGCAATGTAATCTCACAAAAAGGCACGAGCACTTCTTCGAGCGTTGCACCGCCATGGACCTCGACTTGCGCCTTTCGGCTGATATTCGACCCACGAAACCGACCATAATCCGCAAGTACATACTGCGAAACGCCGTCGGCTTCTGCACATACTGCCGCCGAAACTGACGATGCAATTTCGCAATTTGCGCACACGCGTCCTGATTCTTCGACATCACTATCCACCTCGTAAATCGGTTGCCCCGTGGTGAGTACGGCAAGGCGAGATGCACCATGATCTGATAGCAGAATTGCACGTTTGGTTTCGAAAGTCTGTAGTTTCTGTTTGATATGTTTTAAAACTCGTTTAATACATTCCAATTCATCAATCAGATGAATACTGATATCAGCCTTTTTATATCCAGTATCTTGAATTGAATGATGCTTGAGTTCATCCACATCCTTGATATTGTGTATTTTAACACCTTTTTTTTTAAATTCATCGACAAATTCATTATTAAACTTAGTAATTGTCGGCAGATTGGCACGGCAAATCTGGGTATTGCAACAAAGTCCCATTTTATTGCAAACTCGCTGAATATATGGAACAAACTCCACGCCCATTGCATCGACGAACCATACCTGTGTTGGTATCGAGGAAAGCGTTTTGAAAACTTTATTTAGAAAGGTATTCCGTGGTGAAAATCTATAGAAAGAACGTTTTTTCGCTTCATTATTCACACGTTCCACGAAATCTGGCAATACGTTGTTGATGGTTTTCTGTAAGCGATAGTCATTAAAATACCGGCTCAGTTCTTTGGATTCCGATGCATCTGGGACTACAATTTCAGAAATCGGGAGTGTATCGTTTTCGAGATAATCAGCGACATCTGGATAGATGCTTTTAAATATACGAATATAGTTATTGACGTTATTCCCATCGGCATAAGTTGCCGTCAACCGGAGAATCATTTCTTGTTCAATGCGCGTCAGATTCGTTAAATAATAGATTGCCGTTTGTTCCTTATGCGCTATCCAGCTACAGAAATTCTCGGCTTCTCCCGAATTATCCTGTAGTTGCCTGAGCAGTTCGCGTCGCTCCCGATAAAATGTCCCAAAGTCTTTTTCGGAAAAGCGGTGGTTCGCTATCGTGCGGTATAGCTGCCGCACAAACTGGTTTGCCGAAGCCGTATTGCGCATGACTTCGTTTAGATACACATTATCCGTCACCTTGTTTTTGCGCACCAGCACATAAAGCCAGCGTTGGTTGGGCGACCAGTCGGAATACTTATCCAAATGATCGAGATCATTGCACGATATGCCTAAAAGATGCGAAACCGATGCCTCCAGGCGATCTGTTTGCGCCACAGATTCGAGCAGCCAGCTCCATTGTTCGTCGGTGCCATCCGTCGGCTCATACTGCAAAAAGGCACGATCGAACTGTTTGAGAATCGAAAACGGCGTATCAATCATCTCAATTTCAAGTGCCCGATTTGGGAACATCGATGCTTGCCAGTCAGTTTCTACGAGGTTTTTGATATTGCGCTGCAAAAGCGGCATACTCGATAATCCCCTTGAACTGTGCCGATTTTCGAGATCGTCCGCAAGCGAGGTAATATCGTGCATATTGCTTGCAAAGACTTCGCGCTCGACGAGCTTTTGGGCATAGCCCGTATGCACCTGTGGCTTGATAAAAGCCAGTATCGGTAGATTGTCCGTCTTTCCGTCAGCGGTCACGATTTGGTCTGTTAGCCTAGGATCGCGTTCTCGTATCCTATCCGCAATTTCGTTCATCTGTAGGCAAAGGATGAGCAACGGAAACTTAAAGCGATCATTGAGCAAATGCACGATATTGTGTTCGGTTTCCGCATCTCCGGCAAGCTTCAGGAACAGTGTCCACTGATCTAAAATGGTCGCCTGGGTACGCTGATGGAGTGCATGATCGATATCATACAGTGCTGGGCAACCGCCCCAATGCGCACACGACGAAACGTGGAAAACCCGTGACTCCGGCATCATGAAATACGTCCGAATGTCCGAAAAACAGTCCACGTTTGGGCTGCTTACAAGCATCGGTGCTATCGTCTCATGCGCAACACATGGCTGTTTCAAGTATTGTTCAACTTCAGCTTTGATTCGCTCTATATTCATAATATCCTCTTAACGATAGCCCTCTCTCCACAGTGAAGAGAGGTTTTAAGGGGCGGAGTCCAAATCACCCTTTCCGAATGATTTCCAGTCCCACGGCCATGTTGTCGCTGATGAGGGTCTTGAGATATTTCTTCAAATCTTCGGGTGGGAGCTCGTCGATTTGTTGAATCGCACGCTGGACGCCTTCGGATTTATATTTTGCATTGGCCATGTCCTTGATGCGGTTACGAATCGTCGGATTGCCGAACCACCGTGATGGTTCTGTCACTCTGGCGAGCGCAGTTCGCACTTCGTCCAAATCATCCAGCAACACGTCGAATTCACCGATGATTTGTTCCTTAAAGCGAAGATCTCGCTGTTCAGCATCGGCCATGTCGGCAAAGAAATCGGCGTTTTGAATAAAAGCCATCGCTTCGTGTACGGCCTTGGGTTCCTGCGTATGGGAATTGATCGTATCGAAATGACGTTCGGCTTCGTCGCGGATGCTTTCGTCGAGCATGGCAAGTATGGGCATCTGGTATTTGTTCGACCAGTCGCGGGGTGATTCCGTGTAGTCGGCTTTTTCTTTCCAAAGAATCGCGAGTTGTCCAGCGGCAGATTTGTTCTTAAAATCTTCGATTTTCGCTTCAACATTGGCGCGATAGCGCGCATCAAGTTCTTTCCACTGGTTTTCGGGCGTAGCAGACTCGATTTTATGCGCATCGGCATCCGAAAGCCCATGGCGCTCTAACTGGTTAATCTCGCAAAAATATGTAAACTGCTGTCCTGGCGTAAAGAAATCCAACAGATCGTCCGTTGCTGTCGGCATCAACTCGATAAATCTCACAAATTCCTGCGGATTCCATCGGCGGTCGCGCTCGTAGGCATTGAGTAATTGCAAAATCTCTCGCACGTCATTCGACACGAGATTCTCCACCGAGGTATAGGGAATGCGGAGCGTTCCCAGTTTCGTGCGCCACATCGCCATCGTATCGTCAAAACTGTCGTTCGACGCGACAAACAAACGGCTCAGCTCGATCACGCGATATTCGCGGACCACATCATCAATACACGAGTCGAGCTGCTCGGGAATCCATAGCCAGTTCGCTTCGCTCGTACTGGCAATCTTGCTGCGCACACGCTCAACGTATTTGCCCTGTTCATCGCCAATGTGGCGCGCGATTTCTGTCAATTCCCCATCATGATACTGCGCAATATAGGCAATCAACGCCTTCTTGAAATACTCTTTTTTGCCGAGCAGATTGCGCAGATTCTCGACCGGGCTTCGGTCGTTCTTGTACTGCATACCGATCTTTGTCGCCAGGTCATTGTCAGTCTCTTTCGCATTGTGGTTGGCGATATTGTTGGCAAAAAACGTATAATTGTCGATGAGTTCCTTCACCGCCGGCTTGTCTGTTTCGCTAATACTGCCCAAATCGTATTTCAGAATCCAAATCGGGCAATAGTATTTCTTCATCTTGTCGCGGATACTGCCGCGCGCGCTGTCGATGTTGGTGCAATCCGAAAACGGCACGTCAAATGCGCGAATCGTTGCATCGCAAAACAGCCGTATTTCTTCTTTGTCTTTGACAATGTATTCAGTTTTTGCCTTGGGGTTGCCACGGTTTCTAAAGAACGATTCAATCGATATGCCGAGTTTCGCCTCATCCAGCTTGTCGCTTGTGATGCCATTGCTCCACCCATAATCCGAACCCGTGTATTCCTTTAATATAAATCCAAACAGGAAAAATACGAGGTTGCATCGATACAAACCATAAGGCTTGCGTTCCAGTAAATCAAAGATTTCCTCAAAAGATACTTTGCCATTGGCTGCAAACTTTTTGGCAATCAAATCGTCTACATCTTTTTTCATGATGGCGATCATGCGGCACGCATCCGAACTCTGGTTGTGTGTCCAATACTCTGGGTCGTTCCATATATCTGACAGCTGCGCCTGCAAATTCAATCTCGGATTCTTATTATAAAATGTTCCCTGCAACTCTCGTTTGATGCCGCACAGCGCGCCTGTCTTCGTATTAGTATCTTTCCACAGCGCTTCGTGTACTTTGAACATCAGCTCAGGCGCAAACTCATATCGCCGACGCACGATCTCCAACAGCTCGATGCTCTGTAAGTCGTTAAAATGATTGATGCGCCGTCCTTCTGGCGATTCTTTTGAATAGACCGTAAATTCGTGTTCACGGATATCCTTATACCAGTTATCCTTAATCGAATTCATGTCTTTCTTGAATCGCTCAATCGCATCTTTGTCTTTGCTCATCTCCGAATCGATCATGCCGTTCACATATTGCTCAAGCCGATCCGCACCAAACGGCCGCGAAGAAAGCGCAATCACCACGTTCATGCGATTGCCGGTCTCCCTCACGATTTCGCGGATATTTTGGTGAAGCACCGTAAGCTCATCGTCATTTTTGGCATGAACCAACATCAGCTCGATGCTGTTCGAGAACTGCGCCTTTTCGGCATTCAGCCGATCGAACTGCCGCTTAATATTTGTCTGACAGACGCAGGTAATCTTATAGCGATTGCGCAGTTCCCAGCTCAGGTCGTATTGCGTCACCTCGGGCAACAGCGATTCCGTCGTCACTTTCTTTAGGTATTCATCGCGCTTTGTCGATATCTGGTCATTATTCAGCGCGGTCTGCCGCGCATTATATACTTCTACATTCTTGTTCGTCGCGCTCTTTGCTCTTTTTGTATAAAGTATCTGCGCCTTTACAAGATAATTCAGCTGCTGTTCCGCAATATCCTCCGTCAAATCTTCACAGCCATCAAATGCCATGCGGATATTCTGCAATGTGGGCATAAAGATATCGGCGTTATTCGTGCTTTCGGCTATCGCCTGGAGCATCAGCACCGACTTCATCACGCGCCGAGCCATGGCATCTTCTATCTGATTCTGCACGCTGTCATAAAAACTTAATATTCTGCGAATTTGATCATTCAGGTTCTGTTTACCCTTTTCGTAGAAAAACGCCCACAGCATATCGGGCATAAACAGCCCGTCCATTGGGCCATGCGTCTTGATAAACCACTGGAACCCTTGCGTGTTCGGATCATTGTCGCTCTTAATAAAGTCAAACATGCTGCGCTGATTCGAGCCATAAGCAGACGAAATGTGCTTTAATATAATCGCCGTGTAAGGATGCAGCGGCAGAATCGCCTTCAGATCGTCGTCTTTTATACCGACTTTATCTATCACGATCCTGCGCGAATCACTCGTATGCCGATACAAATCGTCCAGCATCGAATTCCACTCGCGTTCCTTTGCCCCATTCAGACGTAGGGCCCGCGCCATCAGCTTAAACGCCATTTTTTCAGGAAGCTCGATCTTGCATGTTGGTTTCGCAAACCGGTCCAATATCTTTTTACTGTGCTCATCCTCTCCCAACAGACCACCGCTTTTATGCGTCACGATCATCATATAGAAAGGCTCTACAGCGCTGATTTCGGCGATTTCCTGAAATCCAGTCATAGAATGCCGATTGTTTAGGAAATACTCCGTAAACTCATCCCAAATAAATAGCACTGTTTTGAGATCATTTTCGCGGATGATATCCTTAATCCACGCAATCAATTCCTCAACCGTCAGCCGGAATGCAGGAATTGGCAACTTCATCAGTTTCGCCATCAACATCTGAAGGTTATCGCCCTCAAAATGCTGAATGTCTGCAACAAGGGCCCTCACATCGCGTCCGTCAAACAGCGTCCGCCACTCGCTTTTGAGCCTATAATTCATCCACTGCGCGTTCCCTTCATCCGCAAGCCACACAAGCATCTTGCTTTTCAGGCTCTGTCCTGGATTAATCATCCCGGCGGCTTCAATCGCATTTGTCAAGCTCTCCTGCATTGCCAGCACGAGATCCTCATCGCTACGAATGCTCGATGAACCATACCGATGCACCGTCAAAATACGCCCCGAACGTTTCGCCGCGTCAAAGCGATTATACAAATCCCGCCCCAACAGCTTCGCATTCTTTTCGTCCATAAAATAGCCCTCGGCCTCGGACGGTGCTGCCTCCAGCAATTTCTTGAGTGTCAGCACTGCATGCGACTTTCCCGTGCCGTACGCTCCCTCGACCCACACATTCAGCGGCGGCTCCTTGCGGTTCAGAACGTCAATCGTCACATTGATAAGCCCCTTAAAAGTCTCGTGCGGAAAAAACTGCTTCCACAAATCGGGGTCGCTCTCGATCTGCCATCTGTCGATCTGGGGCCTGAATTTGCTGTCGATATCAAAATAACTCTCGTAGTTCGCCATGGCGTGCTCCTCTATGAACAAAAGAAGATATCTATCTCAAATTTGTATTATTTATTGTGGGCTGCTATGCCTGCGGCATACGCGCGGCAATCGACCTCTCCCCGCCCTCGCCATTATGGAGAGGGGAGGGGGAACAGCCGCATATCGGCTGGGGAGTGGGGGAGGTCGATACGCCGCGCATCACTCAAACAGCGTCAGCACATCTGCCGAAGTCTTGTCCGGACGCAGATCGATATTGTCCAGGTCATGCGTAAACGATACTGATATAAACTCAGGATACGTCACCGCCAAACCTTTCAGGATCGGCTCCATATCGTTGCGATCTAAACAAAATATCTGCGTCGGGCTCACACCGTCGCTCTCAATTCCGTGATTGAGCAGCCGCACGAGCGTAAACTGCCAGTAATTCCCACATGCCTCCGCAAACTTGTACAGGCTGTACAAAATCACGCGCGGATCGGGGGAAAGCCATTTAGTTCGGCGGACTGTTTTTAAAGTTCGTTTATCGTTCTTTAGAATATAATCGCAGTTTCCTAAACCGAGTTCCTTCCCAAGAATTGGGTTAGATATAAAAATATTCTTGAAAGCATCAGCAACATGTTCACTAGAATTTTTTGTAAGATCATTCATCAATAAAGTGACAATCTCACTCATTGTATAATCTCTTTCACAAGTTATATGTTTTATCCACCAGTTCAGACCACCCGAATATGCAAGATTACACATCATCAGGCCCCATGATTCGGCAGTATTTACACCTAATTTATCAATTAGCTGACCAAATGGAAGAAACGATCTTTTGTCATCGTTAATCCCTGCATCAAAGAGAAAATTCCGCAATGCATCGGTTTTCTTGTTTCCAGGCTCCTTTTCTGAGCTCCAAAGTGAATCTTTGAGTTCGAAATAATCAACAATCCATCTGTTCTCAAAACCGAAACTATTATATCGGTTAATGCCTTTCCCTCTCACTCTATTTTCTCCTTTTGGCAATCGAAGTGAATCTGCTCTTAGGCAGCCATTCACGAGTTGATGACAACAATGGCAATAGGTACATTTATCGTCTATGTGCGTATTTCCATTTTCCATGCTGATGAAACCAAAAGGACAATTGGCCTCGCAAGCGTGGCAATGAACGCAATATGCAGATTTGCGAACTGCACTTTTCAGAATAGACATAAATTGGATAGAATTTTTTGTAACAGGCGTTTTACATTTGAATATAATGCTGCTCTTGTTGTTCTTAATTTGAACTACATAGGCATTGCCGCTAAATCGTATCGTGTATTTGTTGGGCGTAATATCGAGAATTGCTCCAATCGTCTTAAACCATTCAGAATAATTAACGGCTGAGCGATTAATCGTAATCACCAGCTCGTCATTTTTATATTCATCTTTATACAGTGGTGTGGCAATTGACAGTTCTTGGCCAGATTTTCTAGCTTTCCACCCTGCATTTTTCATAAAATCGAACAACGTTTCTGGACTTTTATTAGACGTCTTTTCTATAATTCTATTAAAATCATCAGTTCCATAGCTGATATCCGTTTTACATGAATAACATAAATTTCGTACATATAAACTACGTTCTGATGTCATTGGGCAAACTAAGCATCCAACACGATTATTGCCTTTTTTGTAAGCCTCATTAAAAAACAAATCGTGTTCATATATATATAAAAAGACTTCGGCAGCATTCCAGTCTAAAATAGGATGATAGCTATATTGGCCTCTAACTTTTTCACCCATACTTAATTTATCATAAGTACTACGATTATTGCTTTCATCTCCCCTTACGCCAGTAATTCCCATCCCCCTAAAACTGCTCTTGTTTAATAATTTTCGTAAAGCGAGAATCTGAGGTGTGCTTTTAAGTACACTGCAACACCAACGCTGAGAATGTGCAGGTGGTCCAAATAGATTCCATGCATCAGTTGCCGTCAATTCAGACTTGGCTGTTATGAATTCGATACTGTTATTTTCACAATACGCTTTAATATGGTTCATCAAAATATATGTATCGACAAATTCCATTTGAGTGTCACCAAACACGACTTTGAAATCATTCGGCTTTAGGGCGCGTTTTACCAAATCCAATGCGACGACACTATCTTTTCCGCCACTGAACGCGACATAGAAAATATCGATTTTTGATTTATACTGAATAAACGTATTATATATATCTTGAATTGTCTCTTTAGACAGGTTTTCGAGGAGTTCTGCGTTTTTATTAATAAACGCATTCATATTGATTGGGTTAAGGGAACCCATTACAGAATCGCACAACTCAATCTCCGGTGGGCAATTTGCAGTCGCCTTATGGAGCATTGCAACCTTATGCCCCCGATACCAATAGGTGCTGTTATCTGCCCACATATAGGGCGTATCGTTTTGTTCGGCGTCATAATTCCAATATTTATCAAAACCGAGTAAGGTTAATTCTTTTGCATACACTGGACGTATTTCATGGCTAATCAACGGTCGATTTGTCTTCAGAACAAAACCGCCAGTCGTTTCATCCCACTCGAAATCGTACATGGCTATTTTCCCCTCAATAGTTTGGCCTTGTTAAAAATGCCGTTCAATGATGAGGATTTTCGCATGATTAAACCGAGTTCTACGAAAACATCACCCAAAGCATCTGCGTTTTGGGGCATATTAGGTAAGGTTGAAGCGTAAATAGATAAGATGTCATTATATTTCATATCAGCAAGTGGTGAGTTCGAATTCACAATTAGTCCTCCAATACCACTTTTCCCTTTTGTCGTGACGGTTTTACATCTCAAACTGTAATGATTACTAAAGCGATAGAGATAGGATGTGAGCAAATACTCATTCCACGAAAATCCGATAGGTGACAAAAGCGTAATATTCAGTTGTTTTAATGGCATATACTCACCAGAGAACTGCTGATATATATCGTTGTCAATTTTTAGCACATCAAACGAAATATCCTGATCTGCTATGAATTCATTTTGTGAAATGCGGCAAAAGTTATTATAGAAATATTTATATACTTCAGGCTGAAATCCATCCACCAGATTATGTTTCATCACTACCCGATCGATTTCCTCAACGGTCACGCGTTCTCTACCGGCGAATTCCATGGCGAGTATATCGGCAATTCGACCTGTCTGTGCGGAAGGAACGTCGTCATCCATTGTATCGTCGCGTAATGTGATGGCTTTGCCAAAGTCAAAGTCGTCACCCCATTTCGAGGCGAGTACATTTTGGAGCATGCGCAGTGATATCTGCTTGAGGCTATCAAGGCGTTCTGCTTCCGGTTCCGTGTCGGGATCTTCGGCGAGTTTTTCAATGAGATCATTGTAGCTCACGATGGGGTTGTGATCTGTGAGTTCCTTGAGTGCGGTCTGTACGGCGTCATTGTCAAACTCAATCATGTCGATGTGGACGAATATGTCCTTATCCTCAAAGATGGTGTTGGTTTGCGACCGCAATATGGTCGCAATGGTTGTTTTGGATAGCCAGGGCACCTGCTCGCAAAGCGTATCAAGTGGACAAGGCTCACCGTATTCCAAGACCTTGTCGGCGAGCAATTCGTCCAACTCTGGGCGTTCTGGCGGCGGTTCGGTACAAAAATCACGATCGCCATAGCGATAGCCCGATGGCATAGTTGCTATGAGATAGGTGCGCAGATCCGCGCCTTCGCGAATGGGGAGCAAATCGTCTTCGTGCTCCAACAGTGCGTCGTACTCGATGTACGGCACATCTTCGTATTCGTTGTTAAACATCTGCTCGATAGAAGCCAAAAGGGCATTGCGCTGTTTGGGTGACAGCACATTCTGACAGACGTAATCTATATCGCCAATCTGCATCGTCACTGAGCGTACCACGGCATCGATATCCTCGAATTCGGGTTCGCAGCCATACACACTGCGCCATGCTTCCCTGAACTTTTCCTGCTGTCGTAATCCTCGCGCATACCTCGACTGGAAATGATCGGTCAAAATCTGCACAACCGCTTTCCGCACTTCTGCGTCCAGCTCGATCACTGGCTTCTGCCTTGCCGTCATACTCTGACTAGCCCGGGACAAATCAGCCCCCATACTCGAAAATACTTTCTGCACATAGGGATCGGACAGGCATGCCTGCGGATTGGGGATACTAAAGAATCGATTGCCTTTGTCGCCAGTTTTAACGAGCCAATCTTTGCTATCCGCCAACCAATATAAGATGGAGCGACATTTATTATCCTCGCTTGACGATTGATTCGGGGCGTAAGCATCAATTAGCGTTCGCTGCGTTTGTGGCGGGTTCAATATCAGGTAACAAATAGCAAATGCTTGCCAATAATAGTTGTCTTTCGCCCTCTGGCAAATCGCCGTCAGCAGCTCGTTATCGAAACTCTTGCAAGCAGTCTCTGCACGCATCGTCACGCTTGCTGCCACCACTCTCTGTCTGCGAGTGTATTCGATGGCGAATCGTTCAGAATCATAGCAGCTTTGCTGAATGATTTCGGGTATGGCGGCGACCAAATCATTCGTATGAACACCAGCTTTGAACTTGTAATACGTCCCGCACAGCGGATCACCTTCGGCCTGTTCTGCAGAATAATCCGTAATTATGCTATCCGCTATTGACCGCGCGTATCGCCGTAGTATCCCCGAATCGTCTTTATAAATATGGTTAAACAATTCTGTAAGCAGTTCAAACCAGGTATTCACTGGAATTCGAATGCTTTCGTCTTCATCCTGTGTAATCAAAAGCGAAACAGGAGATATCTGGCTGTATTCACCGCCTGGTTCAATCTGGCTTGCCCTAATAATTGAGGTCTTATCATTTTCATAGCGTGCAACATTATTGATGTTCACATCAATATTATCCATATTATCCGTACTTGATTCATCCGTATCATCAGCCACCGAATCATAAAAAACATTCAATGATGACAGAATTTTATGAACGTATGAATTTGACAAACATTTGGGAATATCTGAAATATTAAATATAAAGTTACCTCGTTCTCCAGTTTTATCGAACCAATCAGATTTCGATGACCACCAATACAAAATGGATCGGCATCTATTTTCATCTTCTGCGCTCAAATCCAATCCATAAGCATCCAGCAATTGACGTTGCGTTTGAGGACCATTTTGAATGATGTAGAGTATCACGAAAGCTTGCCAGTTACGAACCAACCGGCACTTTTCCAACAATTCCTCTTGTTCATTTGTTGCTCGTTTATTCTTATCTCCTTTCTCCAATTCCTTACGATACCATTGCAATTGGGTTTTGTTCGCACAGGCTTTGCTCTCTTCATGCATATGATTCGATTCGGAGTTTTTCCTACTTGAACGAGCTTCGTACCCCGACACATCAAGTGTTTGTGTGTCTTTGGGCTGTTCCAGTTGTTGGACACGTCGTACTCTAACCGTAGCTGTGAGCTTATTCTGATAACGTCTTTCTGTAGAAGTAGTCGAAGCGATAAATGTTTCTTTCCATTCACTTGCATGTGTATTTGCTGGCTTGAATGTAATTACCCATTCAGAACCACCAATACCCCACTCTTGAAATACTTTTTTGATATCTGAGAGCAGAGTCTTAGTATCTTTTCCAACAACCACACAATAATCTGTTTTGGAGATGATTCGAGCTTGTCTTGAGCCAACAAAACCATTTTTAAATTCAGAAATTGGGTAAAAAACTGATTCTAAATGACGAGGATGAATAAACTTTTCTGGATAGAGCATTTGTAGTTTTTCAAATATTTTCTGATATAATACTTTCCACTGAGTTGATTCTGCAAGCAATTCTTTTTTATAATAAACACATATTGGTTTAGTACTTGTTAATAACGAAAAGTCATCATTATTATTAAATGTGATATATGGTGTATCACCAATTTCAGCGGGTATATAGTTTTCACCATCGTCATCGGAATCCTCCTCGTCGGATTCATCATCGTCATCTGATTCATCATCG
>JAEEGL013757272.1_pt1 | contig 14929 bp, 10 predicted proteins | sample 9134231 | NCBI WGS metagenome assembly JAEEGL01 (sample SAMN16246548, study PRJNA631951) | gut metagenome | biome: gut microbiome; feature: rumen; material: fiber-attached | host: Bos | place: Iran: Karaj | collected 2018-10
ATTTCGGGACAAATTTACATGTTTTTTTCGAATAATCAAAATAATTCGGTACAAACTGCACCATTTTCCATCATTTTTTTCGTAACTTTGCACCTCAAAGCGACATCGCTTCAATCAGGACAACGCAAATGGAACTGAACAACGGCTACGACAAGGAGAAGAGTTTCTCCATAGAAGTCTTACCCCCCTTGAAGGGAAGTGGCACCGAAAGACTATTCGCCAACATCGACAAACTGTGCCAATATGGGCCGCGTTACATCAACATAACGACCCATCACAGCGAGTATGTCTATCGCGAAACAGCTGGCGGCCACTACGAGCGGTTACGCATACGTCGCCGACCTGGCACCATCGCCATTGCTGCTGCCATCCAACAGCGCTATGGTCTGCCCGTCGTGCCCCACATCATCTGTAGCGGTACTACGCGCGAGGCAACGGAATACGAACTCATCGACTTGCAATTTCTGGGCATTGAGAATGTGCTTCTGCTGCGAGGCGACAAGGCCAAGGACGACCGCGTTTTCACTCCTACGCCTGGAGGGCATACCCATACCACCGACCTCATCCGGCAGGTAAACCGCTTCAACGAGGGATTCTTCGACGACGGAACGCCTATTTCCGCACCAGGGAAACCCTTTCACTATGGGGTGGCATGCTATCCCGAGAAGCATGAGGAGGCTCCTAACCTGGAGATGGACATGATGTATCTGCGGCAGAAGCAGGATCTCGGTGCCGAATACGCTGTCACACAGCTGTTCTACGACAACGAGAAGTTCTTCAGCTTTGTCCGGCAGGCCCGCGAAGCTGGCATTACCATCCCCATCATACCAGGCATCAAGCCGCTAGCCAAGCTCTCCCAACTCACCGTCGTGCCCAAGACGTTCCATTGTGACCTGCCACAGCCGTTGGCTTCGGAAGTGTTACGCTGCAAAACCGACGAAGACGCGCGACAACTGGGCATCGAATGGGCCACCGAACAGTGCCGACAATTGCTCGATGCGGGGTGGACGCAGCTGCACTTCTACACCGTTTCGGCTGTCGATTCGGTCCGTGAGGTGGTAAGAAGGTTGTTCTGAAACATAAAACCAGTAGATAATTGAGACTCAAAACGTGGATTTCAACGACGTCATAGGCCAAGAGGCCATCAAGCAACGACTGCAACAGATGATTAGTGAGGACAGAGTGCCCCACGCTATCATGCTGTGCGGACCGGCGGGGAGTGGGAAACTTGCGCTGGCCATTGCCTTCGGATGCGAATTGTTGCGCAAAGGGGCACCGCAAGCTGCCGCCGCATCGCTCTTTGGCGAGCCCGAAGGTCCCGATCCCGTCACTGAAGCCATGCTGCGAAAGCTCGAACATCCCGACCTTCACTTCACCTACCCCACCATTAAGACACCTTCCATGGGCTCCGATCACCAGCCTGTCAGCGATGACTTCGCCCGCGAGTGGCATGAACTGCTCACGACGGAGGGGCCATACTTCAGCACCGACCAATGGATGACGGCCATGGGAGCTGCCAATCAACAGGCTATCATCACCGCAGGCGAGAGCGACGAACTGTCGCGAAAGCTCAGTCTGAAGTCCAGCCAGGGTGGTTACAAGGTCAGCATCGTATGGTTGCCTGAGCGAATGAACCTGGCCAGTGCCAACAAACTGCTGAAACTGCTCGAGGAACCACCCCGACAGACGGTGTTCATCATGGCTTGCGAACAGCCGGAACTGCTGCTCGAAACCATCAGAAGCCGCACCCAGCGCATTGATGTACGCCCTATTTGCACCGAGGCCATTGAACAAGCGCTCATCAATAGGCGTGCTCTCGATGCCGATAACGCCCACCGCATAGCACGCGTCAGCAACGGCAGTTGGCTGAAAGCTCTCGACGCGCTCGAGGCAGGCAACGAAAACCGCATGTTCCTCGACATGTTCATCATGCTCATGCGACTGGCCTACACGCGCAATCTCAAAGAGTTGAAGCAGTGGAGCGAAACCGTCAGCGGCTACGGACGTGAGAAGCAACGACGCATGCTCTCTTATTTCATTACCCAGGTGCGCGAGAACTTCATGTATAACTTCCACCTGCCAGAGATCAACTACCTCACACAGGACGAGGAAAACTTTGCCCGAAATTTCTCACGCTTCATCAACGAGGCAAATGTCATCGAGATGATGGAGCTCTTCGAGCGCACTCGACGCGACATCGGGCAGAATGCCAACGCCCGTATTGAGTTCTTCGACCTCGCCATGCAGGTCATCGTATTGCTCATCAGAAAATAAAAACCTACATAATTCGTAAATCCGTAAATCGTAAATAGCTACATGGACTATAAAGACATGACATTCCAGATATCGCACGGCTGCGACCGTGGACTGTGCCACCAGGCATGCGGACGCCAAGACCGACAGCTGAACACCTACGACTGGCTGGCCGACGTGCCAGGCAATACCGACGAGACCGACTTAGTAGAGGTTCAGTTCAAGAATACACGCAAAGGCTACTACCACAACGTCAACAACCTGCCGCTAAAGAAGGGCGATGTCGTTGCAGTGGAGGCCAATCCTGGACACGACATCGGCGTGGTGACGCTCACGGGACGACTTGTCAAGCTGCAGCTGAAGAAGGTCAACATCAAGTCGCCCGACGACATACGGCGCATCTATCGTCTGGCACGTCCCGTGGACATGGAGAAGTATCGCGAAGCAAAAGCACGCGAGCACGCCACGATGATTGAGAGTCGCCAGATTGCCAAGGGCCTCGGCCTGGACATGAAGATTGGCGACGTGGAATACCAAGGTGACGGCAACAAAGCCATATTTTATTACATTGCCGACGAACGCGTTGACTTCCGACAGCTCATCAAAGACCTTGCAGCTGCATTCCATGTGCGAATCGAAATGAAACAGATCGGTGCCCGACAGGAGGCAGGACGCATCGGTGGAACTGGTCCCTGCGGACGTGAACTGTGCTGTGCCACGTGGATGAAGAACTTCGTCAGCGTCTCAACCAACGCCGCACGTCACCAGGACATCTCTCTGAACCCGCAGAAGCTTGCCGGTATGTGCGCCAAGCTGAAGTGTTGCCTCAACTACGAGGTCGATGACTACATGGAAGCTTCTCGTCATTTGCCCGCAAAAGACATCGTTCTGCAGACGCAAGATGCCGACTACTACTATTTCAAGGCTGACATCCTGGCAGGACTTGTCTCCTACTCCACCGACAAGAACATCGCTGCAAATCTTGAGACCATCACTGCCGAACGTGCACGCGAGATTATCAACATGAACCGCAATGGTGAGAAGCCGCTTGCTCTCAGCGACGACAGTCAGCAGCAGGCTCAGCGCGGGCCTATCGATCTGCTGGAAGGTGCCGATCTCAGCCGTTTCGACAAGACAAAGCGCCGCAAGAATCGCAACAACAAACAAAACAAACAGCGCAACAAGCAACCTAAAGGTTGAGGGTTGGGAGTTTAGCGTTGAGTGATGCCATTGCAAATGTTCCAAACAATCAGTCATTTCATCCGTCAGGCACTTCTCCCCGTTGAGGAAACAGGGAGAGGTCTTCTATGGATTGGATTGGCTTGGTGCCTTGCCTCTTGTACGGGCAATAAAGTGTACGACCACTACGAGCAGACGCCCACCACAGGATGGGAGAAGAACGACACGCTGACGTTTGGCGTGCCACCTATTGCTGCTGACGGTCTCTATGCCATTGATCTGGGACTGCGTACGACGGGCCTCTATCCTTTCATGAGCATCACCCTTGTTGTCGAACACGACATCATCCCAACCGAAACCACCGCGACAACCGCTGATTCTCTCGACATTCCCGTATCCCCCACCCTTATACGTAACTCAAGAGCTGTTCCTCACATTCTGAATTGCTCACTTGTCGACGAGCGAGGCAACACGAAGGGACAAGGAATCAACTACTACCAGCACGACTTTCATCTTGCCGACCTGACACTTCATGCAGGCGACTCACTTCGTCTGCTTATCCGCCACGACATGAAGCGAGAGATACTCCCGGGAATCAGCGATGTAGGCATCCGCATCCACCGTCATTAAAGCATTGCTCTATACTTTTCAAAGCATAGCTTCATTCCCTCCAAAGCACTGCTTTATAGCCTTCATTGCAGTGCTTTACGCCCTCTAAAGCAGTGCCTTATATCATAAAAAGTAGTGATGCATAGCGCATAACGCTATGCATCACTTATTGTTTTCATAACCTATACTATATGCAGGCGACGAAAAGAGATTATTCGAAGTAGAAGGTCAGGGTGACCATCTTCGAAGTTGCCTTGGAAACACTATTGGAGAAAGCCCGTAAGTTGACGTCGCGCAGGCGATCGGCATGCTTATGGTCAAGGCAATCGGTAAGTCCAAACATGAATTTCAGCTCGGGACGAAGCTTGAAGAAGGGCAGATAGAAGTCGCAACCGGCACCGATTTCAAAGAAAAGGTCGGTGCGCTTCAGCTTCAAGATGTCGCTTTCGCCACCAGAAAGGTTAATCATCGGATTGAGTCCCACCAGCGCATAGGGACGAACATTGCCGTTTCGCTTCGATGCAGCTATGAGATCGAGGGCGCAGGTGATGTAGGCGGTTTTGATATTCTGGATACGCTCGTTCATCAAGCGCCCCGATGGTTGCTCGTCTTCGTCGTTTACATCTGCTGGATCAGTGCCATAGGTGGGCGTATAGTCGTAGAACGACACGTGGCGCACACCAAAGTACATGGCAGGAGCCACACGGAACTGGAAATATTCGTGCAAACGGAACTCTCCAAGCACTCCCACAAGGAAGCCACCGTCCCACCGGTCCTGATCACAGGTGATGAGACGCGTCGTCGTCGAGCCATCCTCGTTCTCAATGACCTGCGGACCGACGTTCATCAACTCCAAATCCTGCACATGAGTACCCACAAACAAGCCAAGATGGAACGGGCGCAAGTCGGTATAAGGACGGTTCTGCACCGTCCTCCCTTGCTGCGCCGTAGCCGTCTGCAAGGCTATGAGCACAACAACCATGAGGAAAAATAGTCTCTTCATTTTTACTTTATAACGCAGAAAACGTCACATTATTGCATAAACCTCAAAAACTCATTCCAAAAACGTTAAAAAATGTATAATCAAAGAAAAAGCTCTCATCATTTTTAGGTATATAAGAATAAAAAACGTATCTTTGCACCACCAAAAAGGAGGAAAAACGGCCTAACGCCGCACCTTGAAACAGTAAACAATAGTATTAACACTTTAATCTAGAAAACATTATGGCATACGTAATTGGAGAAGACTGCATTGCTTGCGGTACATGTATTGGCGAGTGCCCCGTTGAGGCTATCTCTGAGGGCGACATCTATTCGATCGATCCCGATCTCTGCACAGAGTGCGGCACATGCGCAAGCGTTTGCCCGAACGAGGCCATCAGCCTGCCGTAAGGACAAACTACAACCGCAGGGACGCGGTCTCCGCGTTCTTCAAACAACAGCCCGAGCGACTTGATCGCCCGGGCTGTTTGTGCTATTTGGTGTCTTTGTCTTCTGCTTATCAGCGTAGAAGCACCTTGCTGGTACGCACTTTACCATTGGCAAGCGTCTCTGCCTTGATGAAAAGACCATGCTGAGGCATGACAACGCGTCGGCCCTGCAGGTCATAGTAAGCCACGGAGCTGACAGTCTCTTCAGCTGTAGTGGCCACGGCCTTGATTCCGCTGAGCGTCGATGCGCCAGCATCCACCTTGTTGGCGTTTACGATCTTTCCTGTTGTCTTCTCGATGAGCAGAACAACCACCGTGAGCTTGTTCTTGTCTTGAATGATGGTGTCACCTTGCATATTGCGCACCTTGCGCAAGTCGAAGCTGTAGTCGTAAGTCTGAGACACATCAGCCTCGATGGGTGCATGCAGAGACCCTTCGATGCCTGCTACGCTGGAGCGGTCGACAATCACAAAGTTAAACTCCAGTCCCATGACATAGCTGCCACCCTTGGTGAACAGATCCATCGACGATGGCCATCCCGTATCGCCGGCATAGTAGTTGGCCTGCGCCCAAGAGCGACCTGTGCCCTTCAGTCCATTGGCCAACAGGCAGAAACTCACCTCATAGGGGCAGTCAGCATGTTCCACGGGGAAGGTAATGAACGACGTAGCCTTGAGTACGCTGTCCTCCGTCCACTCGGTTTCGATGTCTACTTCGGCAGGAGCAACAACCTCGCAAGCTGTCTTCCACACGGCATCGATGCCGAACACCTTGCTGCCACTGTTGCCTGAGAATGCGTCTGTGGAGATGCTGCGATCGATGAAAGCAGCCGGGAAGCCAGCAATATTGCTGGGATAGTTGCGCGTGAACTCCATTGGTTCGCCCGAACCTGACGATCCGTGATAGGAAATGCCAATAAAGTCTTCGGGATAGAGGCGGTTCATCTCTTCCAAGCCTACGTAGCCACGCGGGCAGTAGCCGCACCAAGTGCCGGTGTACTCCTCGAGCACGGCACGATGCTTAGGCAAGGTGTTGTAGAGATTGGCTACGCCTTCTCCACGGCGTGCTACATCGGGGTTGTCGATACCATCGACCTTAGTTATTTCAATGATAATGGGATAAGAACCCTTACGTTCAACGGCAGGCAACTGAACCGTGAACGTGGCAGAACGTCCGGCAATGCCTGGCAACTGGCTGGCCTTGGGGAGGTCAACATGTGCACTGCCCTTCATACCGGCTATTTCGTAGGCATAGTCGAACGACTTCACGCCTGCAGTACCGTGGTTGATGATCTCGGCTGTGGTCGTTGTCACCTCACCAGTGTGTCCTTTCAGGTTTTCAACTCGTCCCACGCCAGCTGCATGTTCATAGACGACATCGCCTTCGAGCACCACCTGAAGTGCAAGGTCGTTCCAATCGCCTGCCATATCGTGCCAAGCGGTGCGATACTTCTGGCTGGAGTGGATGTAGCAGCCACCTGCCGACGACTTGCGGGTGACGACAACTGGCTTGCGGGCTGTCGTGGCGGCAGCCAACTTAAACGTATAGCCTACGTAGAGGCCACCGTCTGTGATGGTATAAGGCTCATCGAACACCACCTCCTGATAGCCACGCTGCGGTGTGAATTCCTTAGTGGCTATGTCGACGGGCTGCATACTTTGGCTCTTGACGGTCGGCAGTTGCGTCGACATCCAAGCCCGCCCGTCGGAGAGTCCGTTGACGAGGGGGAACGTGATGCGCAGAGCCTTCACACGCATGCCCACCAAAGCCTTGTCGTCAAGACACTGGCAGAGGTCGAAGGTCTCGGCCTTGGTAATGCCGGTGCCTACAGTCATGGCACTGTCGCCACGACTATAGACAATCTCCGTCGACTGCCCGAAGGCAGTTGTGCTCACCAGGCACATGATGATAAATAGTAGATGTTTCATAAAACTATGAACACTAAAAACTATGCTCTAGACTCTAAACCGTCAACTACTTACTGACACTCTTGAAGCTACGGCTGGTACCGTCGGTGTAGTGAACAGTCTTGATGACAAAGCCCTTGGTATTGCCAGTAACCTGACGCCCCATGGCATCGTGATAGGTGATGGATGCCACCTTGGCATCGGCCTGACGCGTGTTGATACCTACAACAACATCCTCAGGCAGCGACACAATCTGGGCAGTAGCCAGATCGTAATAGACCACATTCGAATGACGTTCTTCATCACCGCCACGGTAGATGGTCTGGATACCTACGTTCTTGGCAGGTTCAAAGTAAATGGTAAAGAACGACGTGTAGATGTCATAATTAGAATCGATGAAGCCATAAGGCACCTCTGCCATTTCCTCAGTGAGTCCGCTGTAGTCATCGGGAGTGAAGATGAAGGGCTCATCGTCAATCCATGCACGCCATGTCAACTTTTCTGGTACCATGAAATTGCCATCGGCATCGGTGTTCGAGAGGGTGAACTGCAAGGCATTGTAGCCCCACTGGTCAAAGGTGGCATTGTACTGCGTGATGACGGGATCAGCAGGTGTAGCAGGCACTTCCTTGAAGAAGTAGAAGTAAGGCTCGCGCAGAGTCGTCAGGTTCAGGCGTGCAGTCTTACGGCCTGCATTGATGGCCAGAGCATCGGTAGTCTTGAAGGAACGGTCCTCGGCATTGTAGTCGAACACGAGTTCGTCGAGCAGGTCGGCGGCCTCATATTCCTGGCCCGATGCCTCATCGACAATCTTTGTCATACGCTCACCCGAGAAGAACAAGTAGTACTGACCGTAGTAGTCGCCCACAAACTGCTCGCTCTTGAAGATGAGCTTGTCGCCTTCGATGGTTCCCTTGACATAAGTGCCTTCTGTGACAACGGTCAGGTAAACGTCGTTACCGACAAAAGCACAAGGAATCTGCTCGGCTTTCGGGCTTTCGGGATCGTAAGTCACCGTGATGTACTCCAATTTAGCACCCTCAGGCAGCTGTACTTTCTCGTACGTCATCGGCTCGAACAGCAGGTTCCAGTTGGCATAGCCTTCCCACTTGAAATCGACACCGTCGGTAGTGTAGAGCACGCCAATGGCATAGTGCCCGTCAACATAGGGATCGGCGTTGTCCTCGATGCTCTTCAGCACGCCGTCGCGATAGAGCAACTTCATGTCCTGATCGCCTGTAGCAGCTACAAACCGGCCTTCGCCCGTCTCCTGATTGGTCCATTCCCAGACAAGACGCGTCAGGTAGTAGTCGTACGTGGTGGCACCATCGTAACTCGTACGCTGGTCGATGTGCTGGCGACGCACAAGGATGGTATCGCCCTCGGTGCGCTCGGCCTTCACCCACGTACCGGAATTGAACGTAGTTGGCAGGTTGTAGAGGTAGACGAATCCATCATCGCCTTCCACAATCTTGGTGATACCTGCATCGGTAGTGGCATCCATAGTTCCATAGAGCCAGTTGTGCGTGAAGGCACCATACGAAGCAATGAGGCCATCGTAAAGCTTACCAGCCGGCTGCTCAGTAATAATGTCGGAGGCATCGGCTGCTGCCACATGGCGCAGAGGCTGCACATCGGGCAGTTGCACCATCTTCATGACGTGTGCAGGATTGAAACTCGATGCTGGTTGCGGGTCGTTAACGGCCTGTGGTTGAGCCACTACAGCACCAACGGCAAACAGTGTTGCAACAATTGAAAGTAAAAGTCTTCTCATAGCGCGTGTATTTAATAATAATGGGTTACTATTCATAATGGTTTTCATATTATTCCACAAAGGTAAGACTTTTCCTTCGAATTGCCAAAGTATTTGTTTAATATTTTTCTTTTCATGTCCTTTTACTCCTTTTCACTTCTGTAATCAGAGTAGAAAGGCCAATTTCATCAACAATAAACAGCGGATGCAAGCGGACAAACACATCTGTCCTGCTCCTGCATCCGCATATAATTCATACTCTATCAGTTACTTTCAGAATCCAACGCGGCGTGACTCACGTTTGGTGCAGAGGCGTTCGTTGTTGCAGTAGTTGCGCAGCACGGGCAACAGGTCTTTTGTGTCGCCATGCAGGATGCTGTTGATGGCATGCTTGCGGGCAACGTTCTCTATCTGGCCGCCACTCAACTCGTAACTATCAGCCAATGCGGTGCTTTCAGTCTCGTTCAACTCAGGAATCATGGTTTGCCAAATCTTAGAACGCACGGCGGCATCGGGCTTGTCGAACTTAATCTTGTAGAGGAAGCGACGCTCGAAAGCGTTGTCAAGGTTATCGACTAGATTGGTAGTGGCAATCATGATGCCATCAAGCGTCTCCATCTCCTGCAGGATGATGTTCTGTATCGAGTTCTCCATCTTGTCAACGGCGCTCTGAGCACCCTCCTTGCGAACACCTATGATAGCGTCGGCCTCGTTGAAGAGCAAGATGGGCGCAGGTTTCTCGTCACCAGCCATGCCAACCAATTTGCGATAGCGGTCGAATAGTGCCTTGATATTCTTCTCGGAGTCGCCAACCCACTTGCTCTTAATCTTCGGCACGTCAACAATCATGATATCGCGCCCGGTTTTTCTTGCCAGTTGATAGACAGTCTCGGTCTTTCCTGTGCCAGGTCCACCATAGAACAGGCAGGCAAAACCATTGCGGAAGCCACGCTGCTGCATACGCGCATGAATCTGTCGGTACTGCTCATCGCAGAAGAACGACGACAGTTCATCGACTTGCTTCTGGTTCTCTGCGGAGTAGAACATCTGCTTCTCACCAAGGTCCTGCGGGCGCAGCATGTCGGCCATTTTCTCGGAAGGTGTACCTACGTTCATCTCGGCCAGCAACGTGCGTTTGGCATGCTCAGTCATACGGTAGCGGTTTGGATCGGCAATGCCATCCTCGCAGCGATGCTCAATGTAGTTTGCCTTCATCAGTTCATGCTCGCCGCTACGCAACAATCCACGAACGAAGTTAAAGCGAGCCTGATGGCTGAACACATCCTCCATCTGGCCAAAGCGAACGTCGTTGTCATCTTCGTTAACCAACAGATGGCAGAACAGCGTGAGCAGCAAGCGACTATCCCAAGAAAAGGACATTTCGAGCATCTGCCGTGCAAAGCTGACCTGTTTATTCGCCTTGAACAACTCATTGAGTTCGTTACTCAAGTCGTTAGGTGAAATGGCATTGTTGTTCAAGTCGTCGAACCAATCTTTCAGAACCTCAAACATCTCAGAGCAATCAAGTTCCGTGCGCTTCGGCAACTGATACACCTCGTTGCGCTTCAAATAGCGGATGACCACAGCAGGCACGTCGAAATCGTCTTCATCTTTTACGTCGCGATAGCGTAGGAGGCGGCGGTGCACCAATGCATCGATGTCATTGGCATAGCTAAGGATACGAATCTTGCTCAGATCGAGGTGGCAGGCAAGGTCGTTGTAGTCTACATTGCGCGGTCCCCGTTCCATACAGATGCAGAACAGCACTGCCTGCACCTCAGTGATGCCAAAGCTATCGCTGAGGAACTGAATCTCCGGTGCAGCCTCCGTCATAAATCTTTCACTCAGGCAAGAGTCTTTCGACATTTCCACTACACGTTCAATGGCCTGCAGCAACGTCGGCATCACAGGAATCTTCTTTGCTACGGTTTTCTTACCCGTCGTCTTTTTCTCACTCGTTGTTGTAGTTTTCTTTTCCATATTTCTAAATATTTAATTTGTTTATTCTTTCTCTACCTTGCTTCGTTAACATCTCCTTCATCGTCGAATTACCTGTCCCCCTTACCCACTACGCCGCAAGGGCGATGTGGGGAGAGTGGAGAGGAGTAAGGTGAAAGTGTTTTGTCATTCGCTGGATGAGTCGAGTGGTCTCTTCTGAAGTGAGACTAAAGAGGGTGAGTGCGAACGACTGGTTCTCAACGCAAGATGTGAAGCGAATTCTGCTGTTCTTGAGATACTTCTGAATCTTGTTGAACTGATTCTTTGAACTGGTGCGAATGGTTGTTGTATTCATATTATGTCTGTATTAAATTGTTTACATTTATAATATAGAACACAACCAGAAAAAATTTAATAAAAAGGGCAACTTTTTTTCAACGGGTTTGTATCTTTCTCATTAACAGGTATATAGCTCACTAAAAAGATGAACAATCTTTATCACAACAAGAACAAAGCATCGCCGTATAAGGGGCAATGCCATGCGTCTTAAAGAGCAGTATTCTGTTGCATAAGGGGCAATGCCTTTCCACATTAAGAGCATTGCTTCTTAGGTCGTAACTCATTGCTTTGTCAGCCAAAGAGCAATGCTTTTATGGTTGAAAAGCATAGCTCTAAACCCCTACAAAGCATAGCTTCATAGCATATAGAGCATTGACTCGTAGCATATAAAGCAATGTGTTACATAGTAGTTGGGGGGGGTAAGGAGAGGTTTAACTAGGAGTGTTGGGGTAAGATAGTAAGCATACAAAAAAAGGTGGGCAGATACTGCAAAGAGTATCGTGCCCACCTAATTAGTATAATGTTAGACAATAATTACTTCACACCGAGAGCTTCGAGAGCGGTCTTAGCAGCCTCATCGTCGGGAGCAATCTCAAGAATCTTCTTGAAGTTTGCGATAGACGTAGCCTCGTCGTTATTCAGGTAATAGTAGGAACCGAGATAGCGATAGGCCTCGATGAGACGCTGGTTGTCACCGTTGTCGCGGTTGGCTGCATTGGCAAGGTGGTCGACGATGGCCTGATAGAAGGGCTTAGCCAGACCTTTTTCGCTGTCGGGGTCCATGGCACCTGCAAGGCGGGCACGCATGAAGTTGGCGTAGTCAATCTGCTCGGGATAAGCCTCACCCAGCTTTGCGTATGTGGCATCGGCCTTCATGAAGGCATCAACCTGAGCCTGACCTGTGAGGTCGGCACCCATCTTCTGATAGATAGAAGCCAGACCAGCGATGTCGTAAGCAGAGGGTTTGTCCTTTGCAGAGAGATACATGTCGTAGTACTTCGTACCATTCTGGAAGTCATCCATGGCGATGTAAGCATCCGACAGGTTCTTGTGAGTCATGCTGAGCTGCTCCTTGTTGTCCTTATTGGCATCAGCTGCCTTGAGGAACATCTCGATAGCACGATCATACTGCTTGGCATTCTTCAGAGCGGTGCCATAGTAGGTATAGTCGAAACCAGAGATCTTGGCACTGTCGGAACGATTGAACAGGGCGTCAGCATACTGCAGGGCCTCGTCGGTGCGCTCCATATCGGTGAGGTTATAGAAGGCCAGACGGTTCCAAGCAGCCTTGCGGGCATCGCGGGTCAGGCCATACTTGGCGAGTTCAAGGCTCTTCTCGCGATCCTGGTGCATCCAAGATGCCATGGCATAGTTGGTAATGTCAACATCCTCCATCTTAGTCTTGTCAACCTTGGCATAGTACTCCATAGCCTTATCAAGCATGTTGGAGTTGTAATAGATACGGCCAGCCAGAGCATCAACAGCGATGTCGGGACGCTGAGCGCGCAGATCGTTCAGGTTGTTGACTGCCTCCTGAGGACTACGTCCGCGCAGGATGTTAGCGTACTTGAAGTAGCCTTCAGGATCTTTGGGATCCCAATACTTAGCCTGCTGGTACATCTCGGCAGCCTTACCACCATCGTCCTGAGTGACAGCGATGTCGCCCATGAGGATGTAGGCCTTGGCAAACTTCTTGTCGCGAGCGGCAGCCATCTCAGCATACTTGGTAGCTCTGACGGGATCCTTTGCCTCGAGGAAAGCCTGACCAATAGCGACGAGCATCTCAGGATTCTTCTTGAACATCTTCTCGAAGCCCTTCATCTGCTTGTCGACATCAACCTTAGATGCAATAATGTTTTTCACCTGGCCGAGAACGGCCTTGTCTACTTGTGCCATGACAGGAGCGCTGAAGCTGAGCATCAGGGCTCCAATTACTAAATATTTGAACTTTTTCATACCTTCTACTTTTTAAGGGTTCAACATTTATGATATAGGAGTACAGGAATGGAAGGAATTCAGACATGAGTCTTAGGTCTTAACCTACGTCTTTCATCCTTTATCTTTCATCCTTTCCGCCCGTTTGATAGTAAGACGACGGAATACTCCAAAAGTTAACTCCATTCAAATTTATTAACGTATGCACCTTATGATACTTCAACAGACGGAAGTAAAAGTGCTAACGGGCTGCTAATCGTTCACGTGGAGACTACGGAGACGAATATCGCCACGATAGGGGAGCATATAGCCTGTCTGGAAGATGATCATCTGACCGCGAGGACTCTCCAGGAAATGGGCAAATCCCCAAGGCAATCCACGACGTGGATCGGTGACAAGCGCATAGATGGTGCGAATGAGTGGATACTCTCGACTATAAATATAGTACTGGTCGGGCTTACGGCTGTTACGTGGCGTGGCCTTGTCGAGCCTTGTAACCGACATAGTACGGATGTTTCTACCTTTTGCAACGCTGCTATCACCTCGCTGATCATCAAGCCAATTACTGCCGATGATACCGATGGCGCCAGGCGTCTTTTCTACGTAGTTGATGACTTCCTCACTGGTCTGCACAGCAGCCACATTGGGATTGCTGATGGGATTTCCACCGAGGATAGAATCTTCAACAAAGTGGACGGCACTCGACTTGTTGTTGTCGAAGACCACTGTGATATCTCCCTTTTTCGAGCCGGGATAAAGGTCACTCCACTTGGTGACATCACCTTTCAGGACACGGGTAATGTCGGCAACGGTGATGCAGGAGTCTGTGTTCTCCTTGTTCTGGATGAGTGCCAGTCCATCGAAACCTAAGATGATGGCCAATGGCGTGTAGCCCCTGTCAACGAGGCTCTGGCGTTCCTCTTCCTTGAAATTGCGAGCAGTGATCATCAGATACACTTCGCTCTTGAGCAATTTGGTAATACCGTCGGACTCATTGGTGTAGATGGGCTTGAGTTCGGCGTTACCTTTGCACTGTATTTTCTCGAAGACTTCGCGTTCTTCTTCGATAATGGGACTAAAACTTTCGTCAGAGGCGAAACTAATCACCCCTGACGAAGCTGTATCGGTACGCCCGCTTTTGGGCTTCTTGTCTGAGCAGGATGCCCAAAGCGCGGCGACCAGTGTTAATCCTACGAATGTGTAAGATAGGTTCTTGTTCATTTTTGATGTTTGCTTTGCTATTACTGCAGTCTGAACGAAACGGGTACGTTGTATTTCACACGTACGGCCGAACCATTCTGCTTACCAGGAATCCAGCGCGGCATCGACTTCACGACGCGGGCGGCTTCCTTGTCGAGCGACGGGTCAACAGACTTGACGACCTTGACATCGGTGATAGAACCGTCCTTCTCGACGACGAACGATACAACCACACGACCCTGCACACCGTTCTCCTGTGCGACAACAGGATACTTCACATTGTTGCTCAGATAGTCCATAAGGGCAGCCTGTCCACCAGGGAACGAAGGCATCTGCTCAACGACGTCGAAGACCTTGTTTTCGACCTCAGGTTTCGGCTCGGGCTG
>JAEEGL015467371.1_pt1 | contig 14929 bp, 15 predicted proteins | sample 9134231 | NCBI WGS metagenome assembly JAEEGL01 (sample SAMN16246548, study PRJNA631951) | gut metagenome | biome: gut microbiome; feature: rumen; material: fiber-attached | host: Bos | place: Iran: Karaj | collected 2018-10
ATTCAGACAAAACAAACAGCTTCCTCAAATATACAAAAGCATTCAGCAAGGGAGACTTCTCTGGTCAGTTCCTTCAGTGCGGTGTTTCAGAACTTACAATGGCTTGTATCGCAAACGGTATGGCAGCTCACGGTGGTGTAATTCCTGCATGCGGAACCTTCTTTGTATTCAGTGATTACATGAAACCTGCAGTTCGCCTTGCAGCCCTTATGGGACTCCCGGTTAAATATATCTGGACTCACGATGCCTTCCGCGTTGGTGAAGACGGCCCTACACATCAGCCGATTGAACAGGAAGCTCAAATCCGCCTGATGGAAAAAATCAAACGCCACAACGGCAAACGCTCACTGCTCGCACTTCGCCCGGCTGATTCTATCGAAACAACTGTTGCATGGAAGATGGCTATGGAAAATGTTGATGGTCCAACAGCCCTTATTTTTAGCCGCCAGAATGTTGTAGATCTTCCGGCACGCAAAGGTTCAACACGCTACAAGGACGCTCTTCAGGCAGAAAAAGGTGCATACATTGTTAACAAAGTTACCGGCACACCAGATATCGTACTTTTGGCAAACGGTTCAGAGGTTTCTACACTTCAGGAAGCTCTTCCAATGCTCGAAAAAGATGGACTTAAAGGTCAGCTTGTTTCAGCACCTTCAGAATGACTTTTCCGCGAGCAGAGCAAAGCATATCAGGCAAAAGTTCTGCCACAGGGTGTTCCAGTATTCGGTCTTACAGCAGGACTTCCTGTTACACTCGAAGGTCTTGCAGGAGCTAACGGATACGTATTTGGACGCGACAGATTCGGTGATTCAGCACCATATCAGGTTCTCGATGAAAAATACGGCTTTAACGGAAAAGCAGTTTACAAAGAAGTTAAAGCATTCCTGAAAAAAATTAAAAAATAATCTGCAACAGTAGATTTAAAAAGGCACATTCATCATGAAGTTTGCTTCAAAAATGGATGTGCTTTTTTTTGCTCATTTTCTGTTCCTCATGATATAATATTAAAAACAATGTTTTTTATACAAAGGAAGAGCAACATGCGTAAAGATGGACGACGAATTAAAACAGCTGACCCAATGTATCAGGTTGCAATGCATATAATGGCAGAACGAAATGATGCATTAAACATGATAAAGCTTCACATTAAAGAAAATCCCATTCATAAATACATAGTTCAAAAACGACAGGAAGGTATTCATATTTCGCACCTGACTGTTGTTCTTGCAGCCTTTGTCCGCACACTTTCACAATATCCGGCACTGAACAGATTCATTGTAAACAAACGGCTCTATGCCCGTAACGAAATTGCTGTAGGAATGGTTGTGTTAAAACCAAATGCAGAAGACGGCACAATGAACAAAATGTACTTTAAACCGGAAAACACAATTTTTGAAATACAGGAAATTGTTAATTCATACATAAATCAAAATCGCGAAACTGGCAAAACAAATTCTACAGATAAACTTATTTCGCTTTTACTTTCAATTCCAGGCTTATGCCGGCTTGGTGTAAACATTTTCAAATGGATGGATAAGCACAATCTGCTCCCGCGAAAAATTATCGAAGCAAGTCCTTTCCACTGCACTATGACCATAACAAACCTTGCCAGTATCAAAACAAACTACATTTATCATCATGTGTATAATTTTGGAACAACCTCGATGATTATGGCAATGGGAAACATGGAAGAGGTTCCTCGCACAGTTAAAGGCGAAATTGTTTTAGAAAAATGTATTCCTATTGGTCTGGTTATGGATGAAAGAATTGTTTCTGGACACGATTTTGCAAATGCCTTTAGAATAATGGAAAAATACCTGCATAATCCTGAACTTTTGGAAACTCCGCCAGAAAAAATTGTCGAAGATATCCGGTAATTGAAAAACTATAGCACTCTTGCAGGCTCTTTTGGCCGGCAAGTCAACACATATCCAGACTCATCCGGCATATCATGTTTTCCAGAAAGCCAGACTTAAATCAAGCCTGTCGTTTCGTCAATGCCCATCATGATATTAAGGCACTGAACAGCGGCTCCCGATGCACCTTTTCCAAGATTATCGAAACGGCTTGTTAATACAATGCGCTCATCATTACCACAAATAAACAGTTCCATTCTGTTCGTTCCAGAAAGTGTGTTTGCCGGAATAAATGGATCTGTTAAAGTACCTTCGCCCAAAAAATCTGCTACCTTGATAAAATTACATCCAGCATAATGCTCTTTGAAAACTTCACAGATTTCTTTTGCAGTTAATTTTTTTTCAAGCAGTCTTGCATGAAGCGAAATTGTTACAGTCATTCCAGAAAAATAGTCACATACATAAGGATTAAAAACAGGCTTATAGTTGAGCCCCGAAACCTGCATCATTTCTGGAAGATGCTTATGCTCTTGTGTTAATGCATAAAGACGCGGGCTGTCAAGCTGGAAGTCGCGGTTTTTGTCCTCGTATTGAGCTATCGCCTTTTTGCCAGCACCAGAGTATCCTGAAACTGCGTGACAAACAACAGGATAATCAGGACTGATGATTCCATGCTTTACAAGCGGATAGCACAAAACACCAAAACCCGAAGCATAGCAGCCCGGATTTGCAACACGGTTCGATTCTGCAATGGCTTTGCGATGCTGTTTTGACAACTCTGGAAATCCGTATGTCCATGCCGGATTTGTTCTGTGTGCAGTTGAAGCATCAATAATCCGGACTTTAGGATTTGTGCATAAGCTAACAGCTTCGATCGAAGCCGCATCAGGCAAACACAAAAATGTAAAGTCTGATGCATTAATCATTTTTGCACGTTCCTGTGGATCTTTACGTTTATCTTCGTCAATTAAAATGATTTCAATATCTTTTCGGTTTGCAAATCTTTCAAAAATTTTTAAACCTGTAGTTCCTTCTTTTCCGTCAATAAAAACTTTATATGCCATTTTAATACCTCTAAAAAACTGATATTTACATTTTAATAAAAAAAATCAGTTTAATAAATATATAAAAAATGTTATTGTAGAATAACTGTAAAACAAATTTTTTGACTTTTGTTTTAAAACAGAAACTGGAGGAAAAATTGAAATTTTTTGAAATAGGTCAGCAAATAGAACTGGAAATTGTTGCGATTACTGATGACACAATTTTTTTGGATATGAATGCAAAAAGCGAAGGTGTGCTTGATGCTTCTGAACTGCTCGATAAAGACGGCAAAATGACTGTAAAAACCGGCGATAAAATCAAGTGTTTTTTTGTTGGTACACAAAATGGCGAAATGCGTTTTACCACAAAAATTGCTGGCGATAAAGCGGATAAAACGATGCTTGAAAATGCATACAAAAATCGAATCCCGGTTGAAGGAACAGTTGAAAAAGAAATTAAAGGCGGATACGAAGTAAAAATTGGTTCTGCACGTGCTTTCTGTCCTTACTCGCAGATGGGATTCAAAGAAAAACAGGCAAGTTCTTACTATGTTGGAAAACATCTGGTTTTCAAAATTACACAGTATACAGAAGACGGCAGAAACATTCTGGTTTCAAACCGCTCAGTTCTTGAAGATAAATACAACGAAGAAATAAATCAGCTTTCACAGCAGCTTGCGGTTGGTCAGATTGTAGCCGGAAAAATTACATCGATCCAGAATTACGGTGCTTTTATTGATATCCGCGGATTCCAGGCCCTTTTGCCCGTTTCAGAAATTTCTCGTGGCCATGTTGACGACATTAATTCTGTAATCAAAACTGGTGATGAAGTCACTGTAAAAATAATTAAAGCAGACTGGGATCACGAGAAAGTTTCTGTAAGCTTAAAAGCACTTATGGCAGATCCGTGGGACTCTGTTCAGGAACGCTATACAATCGGGCAAAAGGTTTCCGGAAAAATTTCACGCATTGCAGACTTCGGTTTATTCATCAATCTTGAAGACGGCATTGATGGACTTTTACATGCAAGTGAACTGGAAAACATTGACCGCAATACAAACCTTAAAAAGGTTTTTAAAACAGGGACACCTATGACTGTAATCATCAAGGCAATTGATAAAACAAACAAGCGTATTTCACTTCAAAGTACACAGACAAAAGAACAGGACGAAGTTACTTCGAAGTATCTTGATGAACAGGACGACTCTGGCGATACCTATAATCCTTTTGCTGCTTTATTAAAGAAAAAATAATGACAGAAAAAATCCGCGCAAAAAACAACAGAACCTTAACTGTTACTGATGAAGAACGTGCTTTTTACAGCAATCGTGTTTTGTCTCTGAGTCCAATCTGTTCTCCACTTTCTGTTGAAAGCATTACAGATAAGACTTTGTGTGCGGATTTATTTTCTGTGCTTGATTTTCTTCCAGAAAAATTTGCCGATTTACTAATAATTGATCCACCATATAATCTTGCAAAAGATTTTAACGGCTTTAAGTTTTCAAAAACGGATGATTCTTCCTACACTGAATATCTTGAAAGCTGGCTTCCGAAAATTCTTAAATGTGCAAAAGACACGGCATCAATTTATATTTGCTGTGACTGGAAATGCACCAGTGCAATTTACTCGGTAATGAAAAAATACTGCATTGTTCAAAACCGGATAATCTGGCAGCGTGAAAAAGGTCGTGGCGCAAAGGCAAACTGGAAAAACTCCTGCGAAGATATCTGGTTTGGAACAATGAGTGACGACTATTATTTTGACATTGAGTCCGTTATGCAAAAACGCAGAGTAATTGCTCCATACCGCCAGGACGGTAAACCAAAAGACTGGGAACAAACAGAACAGGGCAAATTCCGCATGACACATCCTGGAAATTTCTGGGATGATATTTCGGTTCCTTACTGGTCAATGAGCGAGAACACAGATCATCCGACACAAAAGCCAGAAAAATTAATTGCCAAACTGATACTGGCAAGCTGTCCAGAAAATGGCCTTGTATTAGATCCATTTTTAGGCAGCGGAACTACAAGCGTTACAGCCAAAAAACTTAACCGCCATTTTACTGGTATTGAGCAGAATCTGGAATACTGTATCTGGGCAGAAAAGCGCCTGGAAAAAGCTGAACACGATAAATCAATACAAGGTTACAGTGACGGAGTATTCTGGGAACGCAATACCAGCCGCGAACAAACATCAAAAAACTTATATTAAAATTTTTCACAATAATTATTTTTGAAATTCATTGACAAAAAAAAATAATAGCATTATATTTTACCTACCTTGTTAGTAGGCTACTATAACTAGCATAGTTTTTTCTTAAGGCAGGTAAATAATGAAAAAAATTTACACATCAGCAGATCAATTAATTGGTAAAACTCCTCTTCTAGAACTTTCACATTTAGAGAAGGAAGAAAAGCTCGAAGCAAAAATTCTTGCAAAACTCGAATACTTTAATCCGGCCGGTTCTGTTAAAGATCGCATTGCAAAAGCAATGATTGATGATGCAGAAAAATCCGGAAAACTTAAAAAAAGTTCTGTTATTATAGAGCCAACCTCTGGTAACACGGGCATTGGACTTGCATCCGTTGCTGCCGCACGCGGATATCGCATCATTATTGTAATGCCAGAAACAATGAGTGTTGAACGCCGTCAGTTAATGAAGGCTTATGGTGCAGAACTTGTTTTAACCGAAGGCGCAAAAGGCATGAAAGGTGCAATTGCCAAAGCTGAAGAACTGGCAAAAGAAATTCCAGACAGTTTTATTCCAGGTCAATTTGTAAATCCTGCAAATCCAAAAGCACATAGAGAAACAACAGGTCCTGAAATTTGGGAAGACACAGATGGAACAGTAGATATTTTTGTTGCTGGTGTTGGTACAGGAGGTACTATTACTGGTACAGGTGAATATCTTAAAAGCAAAAATCCAGCTGTTAAAGTTGTAGCAGTCGAACCTGCAACTTCTGCTGTATTGTCTACAGGTGTTGCCGGAGCTCACAAAATTCAGGGAATTGGTGCAGGCTTTGTTCCAGATGTTTTGAACACAAAAGTCTATGATGAAATAATTCCAGTAAGTAACGAAGATGCTTTTGCAACAGGAAAAATACTTGGCAAAAAAGAAGGTGTCCTGGTTGGCATTTCTTCGGGAGCTGCCCTTCATGCAGCAATTGTTTTAGCAAAACGGCCAGAAAACAAAGGCAAAAACATTGTTGTTCTGCTTCCTGATACAGGTGACAGATATCTTTCAACCCCATTATTTACAGAGTAAAAAAATGATTTATGCTGACAATGCTGCTACAACAAAAATAAGTCAGACTGTAATTGATGAAATGCTTCCATACATGACTGAGTATTATGGTAATCCATCCAGCTTATATGAATTTGGTCAAAAATCTAAAGAAGCATTAGAAGATGCAAGAAAAAGAATTGCTGGTTGCCTTGGTGCTGAACCACGAGAAATCTATTTTACTTCTGGTGGAAGCGAAGCTGATAATCAGGCAATTCTTACAGCTGCCTGTATTGGTCAAAAAAAAGGAAAAAAGCACATTATTTCTACAGCATTTGAACATCACGCTGTTTTACATACTTTGGAAAAACTAAAGGCACAGGGTTTTGAAATAACTCTGCTGGATGTGCATAAAAATGGAATCGTTACTGCAGAACAAGTTAAAAACGCAATCCGTGAAGACACTTGTCTTGTAACAATAATGTATGCAAATAATGAAATTGGAACTATTCAGCCAATTCCAGAAATTGGAGAAGTGTGTCGAAAAAAAGGAGTTCTGTTCCACACTGATGCAGTACAGGCTGCCGGGCACATCCAAATTAATGTAATAGATCAAAACATTGATATGCTTTCTCTTTCGGCACATAAGTTTCATGGACCAAAAGGAACAGGAGTATTGTATGCTAAAAAAACTATTTTACTTGAAAGCCTTATCAATGGCGGTGCACAGGAAAGAGGAAAACGGGCAGGAACAGAAAACCTTGCAGGTATCAGAGGTATGGCAAAAGCTTTGGAAGAAGCCTGTAAAAATATGGAATTAAATGCAAAATATGTTTCAGGACTTCGCGACAAACTGATTGCTGGTCTGGAAAAAATTCCATATGCCGAATTAAATGGAGATAAAATCAAAAGACTACCTGGCAACGTCAGCTTTTGTTTTGAAGGCATTGAAGGCGAATCTTTACTCTTATTACTCGATGATAAAGGCATTTGTGCCTCTTCTGGCTCTGCCTGCACCTCAGGTTCGCTCGATCCAAGTCATGTGCTTTTAGCTATAGGGCGTCCACACGAAGTTGCACATGGTTCCTTGCGTCTTACTATCGGTGAAGAAACATCAGAAAAAGACATCAATTATATTATTGATGCTGTAACAGGGGTTGTAACATATCTTAGAAACATGTCCCCTCTATGGCGGGATTTAGTTAATGGAAAACGAAAACATATATTCAATAAATAAAACATTATCTGGAGAATAAAAATGGCACTATATAGCGAAAAAGTAATGGATCACTTTCGTAATCCACGGAATGTAGGTATAATAGAAAATGCTGATGGCGTTGGTGAAGTTGGAAATCCGGTCTGTGGCGACATTATGAAAATATATCTGAAAATTGATAATGATATTATTTCTGATGTAAAGTTTGAAACCTTTGGCTGTGGAAGTGCAATTGCTTCAAGTTCAATGGCAACAGAATTAATTAAAGGAAAACCATTAAACCAGGCTTTAAGCCTTACAAACAAAGCAGTAACCGAAGCTTTAGACGGTCTTCCAAAACACAAGCTGCACTGTTCTGTTTTAGCAGAAGAAGCTATCAAAACTGCTGTAAAAGATTACTACGATAAAAACCATATTGATTATGATACTTCACAATTTCCTGCTTGTGATAATTGCTCACATTGTTGTGAAATATAAGGAAAAGATATGTTTGTTTCAACACGAGGACGTTACGCATTACGCGTTATGATTGATATTGCAGAAAACAACAATGGTAATTATATTTCTATGAAGTCTGTAGCAGAACGCCAGGATATTTCTTTGAAATACCTGGAACGCATTCTGCCTGTGCTTGTTGCAAACAACCTGCTCACTGGCATTCAGGGAAAAGGCGGCGGATACAAATTGACCCGGGAACCAAAGGATTACACTATTTCAGAAATCCTTAGGCTTACCGAAGGCGATCTGGCACCTGTTGCATGTCTCGAATGTAATGCAAAAATCTGCGAACATCAAAAGGAATGCCGGACATTACCAATGTGGAGTAAACTAAACGAACATATAACAGATTATCTGGATAGTGTAACACTAGCTGACTTAATGAAAAAAGCAGAATAATAACCCGCAAATTTTTAATCAGTATATAGTTTTACTTTTTGCTCCCGCCCGCGTATTTCTGTTTCTGTTACAAAATTCAGTTTAATGTTTTTATCTGCTTCTGAAATTGCATTATAGCAGGCTTCAGAAATCAGTAAATCTTTTCTGTATTGTTTGCACAGACCTTCGATTCTGCTTGCTGTATTTACTACATCGCCAATAACAGTGTATTCCATTCTGGAGGCCGCACCTATTGTACCTGCCAGAACTGTTCCAGAATGCAACCCTATTCCAAAATGTATTTCCGGCAAGTTTTCCTGCACAAATTTTTTGTTAAGTTCTTTTAATTCTTCCCGCATTTCTTTTGCGGCAAGATAAGCGTCAAGTTCATGATTTTTTACAGGCATCGGTGCTCCAAAAATTGCCATAATTACATCATCTATCCAGTCATCTATTTTTTTTAAGATTCCTATTTTCACTGCGACAGGTCTGTCAATCTGTATTCCCTGCAATTCCGAAAAAAATAATTTTGCGACATCATTACTTCCCAGAAAATTTCTTTTTTTGTCAAATGAAATTGTTGCAATTTGTCCACGTTGTACAGACACATCAATTACTGCATGTTCCACATCATACAAAACAAGCCGATCCGCAATCAAAAGAAAAATCACCTGTGCAAGAACATAGCTTAATGGAATAAGAATTCCAAAAAATGAAAAAATAGATTTACAGGTATAAACCACAATCGTCACACACATGGTCAGCAATAAAAGTGAAACTGTATTTTTTGATACTGCTGAACTGTTCCTAAAACCTTTTATAATTGCAACAAGACATAAAATAAAATACAGAGCTATCAAGACATAATAAACAGTATGCATTATGCCATATTCCTTTATCAGTTTTGATGGCCCTGTTCCATCTGGATTAAAAACAACAGATTTATAAAATAAATCTAAATGTCCGCTTGTCAAAACACAAAGATAAACAATTGTATTTGTAAAAAACATTAAATTCTTTATCCAGTGTTTAACCTTCCATTTGCAAAGTTCAAAAATGTTAAACGTGATTATTAAGAGTAAATAACATCCGCCAAAATATGTAACATTGTTGCCTAAAAGAGCCATTGAGAGTGCGGTTGATTTATTCAGAATAGTATAACCTAAAGAAGAAACCGGAATGATCATGAAAATTAATGTAAAAAAAATACTATAGCGGTGATTCCAGCGAAACACATAAATCAAGCTCAATATAATAGAAATTCCCGCTATTATTTCATATAAATCCATCTTATTATCTCACAAAACTCATTTGTATTTGTTTGGTAATATCAGTTTATAAATCTATCTTTTCAAATTTCTTTTGAGATAATTTACAGGCAACCAGAGTAAGTAACAAATATAAAACAATACCTGCGCAAAGTGCCATTAACTGTTCTTTTTTATGCACAAAACCTGTTTCACTGAGAAACTGTAAACCTGGTAAATAATGCAGAATTTCTACAGCTACAATTATAAGCATTGACAACACGATATATGCAATGAATGGTTTTGCAAAATAATAACCTGTTTTAAAAAAGCCGTTTACAAAAACCAGATTAAAAACAGCAAATATCAAAAGATTATATACAAGATAAAATAAATTTGCATTTTGCAGCGGATTAGTCAGATAAGGCTGAGCATCTTTTAATACTGTCATTCTGATTAAAGTAAATACCATCATTAATAAAAATGCCACAAGCTGAATAAACACAACAAAAAGATAGCGTGCAGTTACAATCTGCTTTTTGGCAATTGGAAGAAGAACAGAATAAATTATATCGTTTGCCTCACGTCCGCTTTGAAAAGTATAAAAAATTCCAAGACAGACAAAAAAGGCTCCAACTGTTATCGGATAACCCGGAATAAATGCCATAAAAGAAAAAGCAATAAAGATAAAACTAATTTGAGATGATGCCAACCGTATTTCTTTGTTCAATAGTTTTGCAAAACTGCCTTTTGTTCGTACGAATTTATTTTCCGTTAAATTTGTATTTTCTTTAGACATTGATTTCCTTCTTTTCATTTTTAAGCATATAGTCATCAAGACTCATACCAATTTCTTCTATCTTTCCGGAAAATAAAATGCTGCCGTTTTTTATATATGTAATTGAATCGGCACATTTGTCTAAGTCCGTCGTAATGTGTGAAGAAAACAGAATTGAAACACCTTTATCACGAAGCTGCGAAAATATATCCAGAAGTTCAGCACGTGAAATTGGATCAAGACCACTTGTAGGTTCATCCAGAATCAAAAGCTCGGCTTTGTGGGAAAGAGCCAGCGAAATTGAGTACTTAACTTTCATTCCTTCAGATAGCTGTTCCGGAGCTTTGTTTTCATCCAGACTAAAAACTTCAAGATAATGTTTCCATGCTTCGTCATCCCACTCTGGATAAAAGCTTTTTGTTACGGCTGTAATGTCGCGGATTTTCTTTTTTTTGTAGTAACCTGTAGCGCTTACGACATATCCGATTTTCTGCTTGATAACATCTTCGTTATTCTTAAGTGGAAGTCCAAAAAATTCTATTGAACCGGAATCTGGATGAACTAGATTCAAAATCGATTTTAATGTTGTTGTTTTTCCCGCACCATTACGCCCGATAAAGCCCATTATTGAACCACGTTCCAGATTAAACGAAACATCTTTGAGCGTAAATGCTGGATAAGTTTTGCATAAAGAACTGACTTTTAATACCGACATATTTTCTCCAGATTAATTAGTATTCATTATCTTCATACCAGTTTGTGTATTCTGGTGCTTTGATGTCGCCAAACTGCACATATGACTCATAAGCATTTCCATCATCACTCTCGTTGTACCACAAGTGAATAACTGCTCCTTCTTTTGTAGTAATCACAAATTCTTTGCTGTATGAACCACTGTATTTTGCTCCAAGCTTTGCATAATAATAATCTGCTGACTGAATTTTTGTTTCTACAGTTTTATTAATATAATTAGTTTTTATTGGAGTTAATCCAAAGGTAACATCGAACTGTTCTTCAAATTCTGCTTCAACCCAGTTAACATTGAATACAGCTGTTTTTTTATTCAGATTAATTGTTGCATGTATGCTTATAGGCTGTTCATCATAACCAGAATAATCTTCTACAAGATCATCACATTCAAAATCATAACTGTTGATTTGAATCGGAAGCTGTTTTGAGTCTATAGATTGCTTTTTATATTTTGATGCATTATCTTTATCACAAACCGGATACAATAATTTTCCACTTCCTGCTTTTTTGCCTGTTGTAAGATATTCATAAACCAGTTTTACTGATTCAGAAGACTTATTTATGTTATCAATTACAGGTTGACTAGACTGCATCGCAAAAGCACGGTGTTGTGCAAGCGGAGAATTTTCACCATATTCGTTTTCGTTTTCTGCAAGTTCTTCTTCTGCATCCGGAAGTGAATCTGCATAATCGTTAGCAGCCTGCAAAACCAGATTAGAATTTGCCCTTACAACTTTTAAATCCTGTGAATTAATATTTGCCTTAATCTGTTGCAAAGGATCAATACCAAAAGAACGCATCATTGCAAGAGAAGCTGCATCCAAACCACCCATTCCGTTTTCGGCCATCAGCAGGGCTGCACATTGAGTTATCATTGCATATTTTTCTATTATATTTGGACCCGATATTCCGTTTTTTTGCAGGATAGTTTCTGCCTGTGTTTTTTGTTTTTTAGTAGCATATTGAATTTCTTCATCATTCAAGCCAATTTTTTCAAACTCAGCCTGAATCGCACTCTGATTTTTTGCCCAGTTTTTAACATCACTATCAGTCAAACCTGCACTTTTAGGTTCTGCAAAAAGTGCAAAAGCCAAAGTTAAAACAACAGTTATACAAATAATTTTTTTCATAGAAAACTCCTAATAATAGTTACAGGTTAATTTTATCACAATTATTTCTATAATGCAAAAAAAAGGATTTACAACTGAATAATTGTAAATCCCTTTATTATGAATCTTTTGGGCCATCAAAGATTTGAACTTTGGACCAAAGGATTTTGAGTCCTCTGCTCTAACCGCTGAGCTAATGGCCCGAATGAATAAAATAATTTTATCAAAATTCGCATTATGGGTCAATACAGCGAATAAGACAACCCTCTGCCCTTTTCGCAATTGACATCCGCATACTTCTGCCCAGTAGAACACAAGTCAACACCTTTTTTCTCTGTTCTTATTGATAGAAACATTGTTTTTCAATATACTTTAACCATGCCAAAACAAATGATTATGGGAAATCAGGCCATTGCGCTTGGTGCACTTAAGGCTGGAGTAAATCTTGTTGCCGGTTATCCTGGCACTCCTTCCAGCGAAATTATTGAATTTATCTCGAAATACAAAAATCATACTGGAACCTATGTTGAGTGGTCTGTTAATGAAAAAGCCGCTGTAGAAGTTGCCGCAGGAGCAAGCTATTCCGGTTCACGCACACTTGTAACAATGAAACAGGTTGGACTTAATGTTGCAAGCGACCCGGTTATGTGCCTGAGCTACGTTGGAATAAAAGGCGGCATGGTCATTGTCAGTGCTGATGATCCGGGTCCAATTTCGAGCCAGACTGAACAGGACACCCGAAACTTTGCACAGTTTTCCAAGCTGCCTTGCTTTGATCCATCGACTCCTCTCGAAGCCTACGAAATGATTCAGGAAGCCTTTGAACTTTCTGAAAAATATAACACACCTGTGCTTCTCCGCCCTACTACCAGAGTTGATCATGCCTACGAAAGCATGGAGTTTCCGGAGCTTAGTTCATGCCAGAAGCCGGGAGCGTTCGAAAAAGATTCCAACCGCTGGGTTATTTTTCCACGAGCATCTTATTTAAATCACAAACGAATTTTTGAACGTAACGAAAAAATCCTACCTGCCGAATTCTCAAACAGTAAATGGAATTATGTAGGGGGAAGTCTCCCCCTCGCTTCAGAACCCATTGCCTTTGCTTCAGGTGGCATCAGTTACTGTTACTTGATGGAAGCACTGTCCATCCTCGGAATCAAAGATATCCCGGTTTTAAAAATCGGAACACCATATCCGTTTCCAAAACCTTTAGCCGAAACATTCCTCAAATCACATGAGCAAATCCTTGTCTTTGAAGAATTAGATCCCGTTATTGAAGAAAATCTTATAAAAAGTGCCGGCACCTCTGGAATAAAATGCCAGATTCGCGGAAAACTCGATGGTACAGTTCCAGAAGCCGGTGAATTGAATGTAGAGATTATTAAAGAGATTCTAAAGAAAGAGATCCTGAAACGAGTACAGGATGACACACATCATGACGAACTTGTTTCGGCCTCTCATGCACAATCGCATCTTGGGCCTCCATCCCTCCCGGTGCGTCCTCCTGTCCTCTGTGCAGGCTGTCCACACCGCGGTGCATTCTACGCGGTAAAGCAGGCAATGAAGAGCAAAAAAACTGTATACTGCGGCGACATCGGCTGTTACACTTTAGGTAATGCCAAGCCTCTCGACATGACAGATACCTGTCTTTGCATGGGTGCTGATATCACAATGGCACAGGGCTTTTATCACAATGAACCAGACCGCTATTGCTTCAGCTTTATTGGGGACTCAACTTTTTTTGCCAGCGGAATCACAGGTGTTGTGAATGCTGTTTATAATCAGAGTCATCAGACAATATGTATTTTAGATAACTCAACGACAGCCATGACGGGGCATCAGCCGCATCCGGGTACTGGTGTTACAATGATGGGCGAAATTGTCGAAAAAATCAGCATCGAAAAAATTTTACAAGCAATTGGTGTAAGTCCTGTTATCAACGTCAATCCGTTTGATCATAAAGCCGCAGTCGATGCCGTCAAAAAAGCCTGCGATACACCAGGCGTAAGTGCAGTAATTTTCAAAGCTCCATGTATTGCAATTGCACAAAAAGTCGGATGGCAAAAACCACATGCCCTTAGTATCAACAAAGATAAATGCATCGGCTGCCGAAAATGCATCAACGAACTTGGCTGCCCGGCTTTAAGTGTAAGTATGCAGACAGATAAAAATGGAAAACACCTTGTAGAAATCGACAAATCACTTTGTACCGGCTGCAGTTTGTGTTCACAGGTTTGTCCAATAGGAGCAATTCAATGAGTAAAAATATAATCATCTGCGGTGTCGGCGGACAGGGAACAGTACTTGCTGCAAAGGTTCTTTCACAGGCTGCAATTTCTAAAGGAGAGCGTGTTCTTTCTGCAGAAACTATCGGAATGGCACAAAGAGGCGGTTCCGTTGTAAGCCATGTAAGAATCGGCGAGGATGTATATTCTCCACTCGTTCCACAAGGACAGGCAGATATTCTTATTGCATTTGAAGCAGCAGAAGCCGTTCGAAATATTGCTTATCTCAAAACTGGCGGCTCAGTAATCGTAAACCGTAAGATTGTACAGCCTGTAACGGCGAGTCTTAGCGGAATGGTTTTCCAGACTGATGAAATGATTTCGTATCTTGAACAGCATGCTGCAAAAGTTATTGCCGTTGATACCGATCAGGCCTGCCGTGATTTAGGCAGTACAAAAGTTGTAAACATGGTTCTTTTAGGTGCAGCTTGTAAAAGCGGATTAATCGATAAAGAAGAACTTAAGTCTGCAATTCAGCAGCTTGTAAAACCAGAGTTTTATGAATTAAATATAAAGGCGGTGGATTATGACAGAACTTGAAA
>JAEEGL016745674.1_pt1 | contig 14929 bp, 5 predicted proteins | sample 9134231 | NCBI WGS metagenome assembly JAEEGL01 (sample SAMN16246548, study PRJNA631951) | gut metagenome | biome: gut microbiome; feature: rumen; material: fiber-attached | host: Bos | place: Iran: Karaj | collected 2018-10
AACTTTATAAAATACGTCAGCATTGAAGATCCCACGATTGACGAATCCGTTTGGAAAGCCATGATTATCGGCCAGCATCACGGACTCCCGACCCGTTTGCTTGATTGGTCGCATTCTACACTGGTCGCCCTGCATTTCGCAAATACAGAAAGTGATTTGAGTAATTTGGACAAACGGGATTGTGTTGTATGGAGAATAGATGCACGGGAACTGAAGGATAAGCTGCCTGCAAAATATAAAAATGCTTTGAATAAAAAGAAGACGTTTATATTTTCGGTAAGACTTTTGTCTGAAGTTACCAACAGCATACAGGAATATGACAGGGATATGGCGAATCAATCACTTGTGGTCGTTGACCCCCCGTCCCTTGACCAGCGAATCGTAAATCAGTATTCCTTTTTTACTATTCTTCCCAAAGAAATTACTGACTTGGAAAAGTTTTTGGACGACAATACGGAGCACACCGTTAAATATATTATCCATCGAGATTTGCGCTGGGACCTCAGAGATATCCTGGATCAGTTAAATATTAACGACAGAATTATCTATCCTGGGATGGACGGCATTGCCAAATGGCTGGCCAGGCATTATTACGTGAGAAGATAGTAAAAATGTGGATGCTTGAACATCTTTAACGTAGCAAGCAATAATAGTAGTTTACAGGTGTGAAAAAGTTGGATAATACATAAACGATTGGAGGAAGATTAGTTATGGCTAAGATGGTTGATCGAAAGCCAGATTTTCATGGAGAAGCTAAATTGTGGATGTGTTTGGAAAGCTTTTTGCCTGATAATGTGATTGTTTATAATAACCGAGAAGTAAATGGTAGAGAATTTGATTTCTGTTTATTTATTGAGAATTACGGGATCTTAGTTATTGAAGTCAAAGGATGGCTGAGTAATAAAATTACTGTTAAAGGAATCGATGAAATTATAGTAGAGGGATATGAAAAACCTCAAAGGTCTCCTAAAAAACAGTCACGGGCATATCGTTTTGCTATACTAAATAAAATTACTGAAGTGCATAATGTAAGTCCTTTGGTTTTTGACATGGTTTGTTATCCATTTATTACACGTGAAGAGTATAAAGAAAGTAGATTGGATATTGTTTCTGAAGAACAGTTTACAATATTTAAGGAAGAACTTGAAAATCAAGAACAACTCTTTAAAAAGATTATTGAAGCATATAATTCCTCAAAAACAATTCCGCATGCAGAACTTACAAAGAACCTCATACTAAAGCTTCGCCGTGGTTGGGAAACCAACTTACCTGAAGAAGAACAACTAGTAACATCAGACACCATAAGACCATACTCCTTGCTTTCTATCTATAATGAGCCGATTGATAGTACTACACAATTAAACATTGTCACAGAATATCTTGGGGGCGTTAAGAGAATTATATTTATAAAAGACTATGATTCGTATATAAAACTTGTTGATCAGGTTAACACTATATTCAAAGAAAGAAACATTGGAGTCCAGGGAAATTCTTTGCAGATCGGTTATCAATCAAGGCTTGTAGCAGGAGAAAAATCTACTCGTGCATTTAATCTCGAAATTTATTATGTTCCGCTATTGGAAAATAGTTGTCCGGAATCAATGGAAATAGAAGAAGGTAAATATAATGAAATACAGAAAACACAGCTTCAAAAGTTGTCGAAACTAACTACTTTTAATATTCAGCAATACTTTGTTGAGCACGCTGAACCATCGAAAAATGTACTTGTTGAGGCCGGGGCAGGTACAGGGAAAACGTTTTCTATGGTTTCCAGAGTGGCTTTTTTATGCAATAAAAAAACAGATCCTGTTTCTAATTTCGAAGAAGAAATTGCGCTTGTTACATTTACAAACGATGCTGCTAATAACATGAAAGTGCGACTCAAGCAAATGTTTGTAAATTATTTTGTGTTAACTGGAGATCCTAAGTTTTTAAAGTTTGTTGAAGAGACTGATCGTGCATATATTTCAACGATACATAGTTTTGCATTGGACGTAATTAGAAAATCTTCATTGTATACCGGACTTGGCAGCAAGTTTAGGATTTCATCGAACGAATACCTGAGAGGCAGGTTATATGATCAGTATTTAAGCCAATTCCTTGAAAAAAAGGAGAGTGAAAATGCGAATTTTGTAAATGAGCTTCCTGTACCAGTTTACGATTTAAAGAAAAAGTTAATTGGTGTTGCAGATAAACTGCTTAATAAAAGCGTTGATTTATCATCCATAAAACTTTCTGAAATGGGGATACCTATAGAAAATAGTTTACCCTTTTTCAATGAAATGATTGAAAATATTATTATTCCTTCTGAAATTGATTATGTGGATAGCATTCATTTGAATAATGATATTGATTTGAAAGAATGCATTATATTGCTCAATAAGATCTTAGACGAACAAGAAGGTAAAATTCAAAACTTGAAAATTCGATATCTTTTTATAGACGAGTTTCAAGATACTGACGATGTTCAGATTTGTGTATTCCAAAAATTACAGAAAAAAATGAAATCTGAGTGTAAGTTATTTATTGTGGGCGATTTAAAACAAAGTATTTATCGATTTCGTGGTGCAAGACTAAGTGCATTTAAGCAATTACAAAGTGATTCTATGTTCGATTGGCAAACTTTTCATCTAAATATAAACTATCGTACCGACGCTAAATTACTTGAACTATATGACGATGTATTTAGAAGAATGGGAGCAAATAAGTATTTACCATACACATCAAACGACCGTTTGACAAGCAATGTTATAACTGATGTTGATGAACAAGATGTATTTGTTGAGGTTAATTGCAATGTGAAAGATGAAGATCAGTTTATGAATACATTTTTAGATATTTTACAAACACAAGAATCTTTGCTACGAAAGCAATTAACTATAAAAAAGTTGAGTAAAGCTGAAAGAACTATAGCGATTTTAGTTAGAAATAATTGGCAAGTTGAAAAGTTGACTGAAGCTGCTCGTAAGAAAGGTGTTCGCATTAATACTAAGTCTGGTGGAGATCTGTTCCAATTGGAGTCTACATTAGATTTGTATAAGCTTGTTCTTGCGCTTAGTAGCAATAGTACGCCAATATGCCTGGTTAATTTTATAGAATCTAACTATATTAAAATTAAACTAGACTATCAATATTACCATTGTGAAAATAATAATAGTATTCGTGTGGATTTAGAACGTATTTTAGATAGATTTATGACTGCTCGAATCGGAAAAACTTGGCGTGATATTGTTAATGACGCGCATACACAACCCATTTTATATGTACTTAAGAATATATATGAAGCGCTTCAACCATGGAAGCATTACAGTGACAGGAATCAAGAACAAAAGTATTATATGGCAAATTATGAGTATATTATTGAGCGAATTATAAAGTACTCTCGTATAGATTCTATGACTTTAAATCAAGTTCTTAATTATTTAAAAATTAACATTTTAACACGGCAGCAACAACTTGCCAGGGAAATAGACCTTGATGATGGTGATATACAGTATTTTTGTACGACCATTCATAAATCTAAAGGTCTTGAATACGCTACAGTAATTTTGCCTTACACTAATGATGATATAGGGGATATTAAAAAAGTTAAATTGGAAGCGAATTATTCTGAATCCAAATTATCATATGTAGTAACTTTTGATAACAAAATTAAAGAATATAATTCAAACTATGACGAGTTGGTAGAGGTTAACGAACAAATATCAGAGGAGGCACGAATATTGTATGTTGCTTTAACAAGGGCAATAAGAAATTGTATTTGGATTAATGATAAAGACAGTAACGCGAAAATCAGTTGGGGTACATTATTGGAGGCTTAATATGTCAATTGTAATTTATACATATGAGGACCCGTATAAATTAAAATCGGAACCCTATTGGGAGGAAATTAAGACATGCCCTTATTTTTGTGTTTCACAGACAATGGTTAATGGCTTGAAGAAAGTTTATCAAAATGATTTTTCCCAAGGGCGTGTAACCACATTCCAAAACCTGATTGAAGCTATGTACCCTTATTGGACAAGCACTTTGTGTTTTGTTAAACAACATACATGCATAGATAATCTTATTTCAAATAATGCTTCTTCGTTTATAGAAAATGCATTACTGCAAAATTTGGCTAAAGCTTTTTCACTTAATCGGGATGAAGTTTTTGAAAGCCTTCGGATCATGTTTGAGCTGAACATTAATGTTCAAGATATAATAATTGATAAATTAACATTAGAACAAAGATATATAGTTGATCTATATAAGAAAATAATTTCAGATAATAATCATCTTTTAGACTTTAAGGTAGACGAAATAGAAGGTATTGCTGAAGTAAACGCAGCAATTAACATGGCAATGACAAATGCTGCAGAAAAAGGACGAATTGAAATTGATGTTAATAAGATTCAAAATGATCGGGTGGTTATCCATGGTGTACATCAATTTTCACCTATCATGTTAAGAACAATAGAACTATTAGCCGAAACAAAAAAAGTCATTTTGCTATTCAATTATCAACCTCAGTATAAAAAAGCTTATCAAACGTGGATAGATATTTATTCGACATTTGATAGTCCAATATCAGAGTTCAATAATTTGGAATTCCATCCGACAATGGATTATCCAATAAGTTATCAAGGGAATGTTCTTGCGGATAACCTTGGAAAATTAATTAATGGGGATGTAAGAGATATTAGCTTAAATAATACACCTGATATTATAGAATTTGATAATATGACAGAATTTGCGAATTATGTTGCTAATATTTTTGCAAAAGCTGAAAAAATAGATTCACACAATCCTATGAAGTATATGAATGAACAGGTATATGCAGCAGATAGTTCTGCCAATAATATTCTTAAAATATATTTTCCTGAGCAGTTTGGAGAACGACAGTTTTTGAATTATCCTTTGGGACATTTTTTCCTTGCGATTGCCAATATGTGGGACCCGGTTCAAAATGAATTGGTTATTACAGACATTAATGATATCAAAGAGTGTTTAAATTCAGGAATACTTAAAGAAGAATACTTGGGACAATTATCTTCAATATTTGAGAATATGACAGCTATGTTTGATGGTTGCAATTCAATAAGCGAGATGATCAGTCGTATTAAAAAAGTGCGTAAAAGCCAAAAGCATTTAACTGATCCTGTTAAGAAAGAATATGTTAGTCATATTTCATACTATACTATACCTAGAGAAGATATGGATTTAATTGAAAGTGCTCTACAAGAATTAGATAACCTTTCGGCTTACTTTTATGAAGATTTTGAAAAACGACCGCATAATTTTAAAGAGTTTTATAAAAAACTTAAACTATATTTACAAGAAGAAGTTAGTGTTAGAGGACTTAGTGAAGAGTTTAATGATATTATTCGACGAGTACTTGAACGTTTGGAAGAAGTTGAAAACATTGATACTTCTGCTTCCTTTGAGTGTTTAAAAGCAACGATGTCAATATATTTAAGGCAAGAATCAAAACCCGGCAGGAGCGCAAACTGGATTGTTAGAGATTTTAAACAAATTGATGGTGATATAATACGAAGTATTAACGAAAATAAAAATGGTAATCCCAAGATTTATCACTTTGCCTGCTTGTCAGATGAGGATATCGGATCTATTAAACAATCAGAATTTCCCTGGCCGTTAGACGACAGTTTTTTTGAAGTAGCACAAGAGCCTGTAGACTGGAAATATCAAGTATTTGTTAAATCAAGAAAAGAATACAAGAATTTTAATAGATATGCTTTGTTATATGGTCTGGAATTTAATCGTTCAAAATTCAAATTGAGCTTTATTAAGCGTGATGGTGACAATGAAAGAGAACCTTATTATTTACTAAAGATGCTCGGTGTTAAAACTGTAAAATATGTGAATACTAAGTTTGGGAAAAAGTTAGATGCGTTAACAGATATCAATACAAATAAGAGTGCTCTTGGGAATTTTGATGAGTACGATTATTATAGGTTTAAAATATGTAAATATCGTTTTCTATTAGAAACTCTGATTGAGAATACAACTATATACAAGGATAGTTTTTTATTGCTTAAATATTTGGAGGTTCTGCTTGAAAATCAAGTAAAAACTGAACTACAAGGCATCCCAGTAAGTGAAACTATATTGAATCAAAAATTGAATCAAAAATTTGATGATTTGAAGAGGTTCTTTCCATTTATATTAAACATAAATAGAATGGATGCTATTAGCAGTATACGAAACCGTTTACTTAATACAAAGAATAATATGTTCCCAATACTAGATACAGAAGAACGAAAATATATGATGATCAGAGAACTGTTTATCCATAAACAGCTTTCAGATCCGAAAACTTTTAGAAATAATATATTGTCTGGTAAGTTTCCGGACGTGACCAATGAAACAATTGAAAAGGTGCTATCAGAAGAGACGCTAAGAAATCATGAGTATTCAAAAAATGTAGATCTTTGGTGTCAGTATTGTGCTAATAGGGAGTTTTGCGCCGCATATTATGCTAAGTCGCAATAGCGAGGTGTTAACATGTTAGGCGAAAAAATGTATGTTAGGTGCCCTGCGGATCCTCAAAGTGTGATCAATCCGAGGGTTTTTGTGTGTGGTCAAATTGTCAAGATTGATAATTTCAAAAAGACCGTTGTGGTTAAAATATATGATCCGTTTAATTATCGTTTATACTTTCAGAGCCTACCAGAAGGAAAATTTGAATATCCTGCTGATACAGTAAAACATTGTATGTTATTTATTGGGACCAATGTTCTTTATGAAAAGAGGGTTTGTCGAATAATAGCCGTTCAAAAAGTTGATAGTGGATATTATTTTTATCATATACAAGATAATAAAACCAAAAATATTTGTAAGGTTTCTGAAAGTAATCTTATTGCATCATTGACCAACGGCAAAATTGATCCTGCGTCTCAACTTAAACAATATGAGTTTCAGAATCCGAACTGGTACTTTGGCCATACGGTTGTTTCTAGAAGTATGAATATACTTGAAAACGCTATTTATGGATTTAAAGAATTGGCAGGTTCTAAAATCTATTTGTTTCCGCATCAAATAAATACTATCATGCGCTGCTTGCAGGAATTGCCCTGCAGGTACATGCTTGCGGATGAAGTTGGTATGGGAAAAACGGTAGAAGCAATTTCTGTATTGAAAATATACATCCAAAATCGCGTTAATTTGAAAGTACTTATTATTGTGCCGGAAACATTAAAGGAACAATGGAAAACAGAACTTTTGCTAAAATTTGACATATCTATTGGTAACGGAAAGGATAATAATAGTATAGCAATCAAAAATATTTATGAATTAAATGATATTGAAATGTTCCAAAAATGGGATTTTGTTATAGTTGACGAGGTACATCGCTTCTTACAATCAAGAGAATGTTATGATTTTTTACACACAATTAGTTCAAATGCAAAAAACATATTATTGTTAAGTGCTACGCCTGTCCAGCAAAGAAAAGAAGAATATTTAGACTTATTAAAACTACTTCTGCCAAGTAAATACGATAGCTATGATCTAGAGAGGTTTAGTGATCTTATCAATAAGCAGAGTAGATTAATTCAAAAGACAGCACTTGTTCTTGATGACCTTTCTGATTTTGAAGAAGAATATGAAAAATCAGTAGGAATGAATGAAAATCCACATAATAACGAAGATTGTAAAGAATTATATGATGAAATTTATAATGATTTAGAAAAAATCTGTAAAGAGTTCAACGATCTGAAGTTGAACCAGCTACTTGAGAAAATTGGATTTGAAGAGGAAGATTTAGGAATTTATAAGATTAAGGTTTTGTTGTCTTATATTTGTAGCAATTATCAAATTGAGAATAAAATCATACGTAATAGGAGAAAAATCTTTGAAAGCAGTGATGATGGAGAAAGAATTCTGCCGATACGCGATCTCATAGCTATCAAATATGAACTAGACAATGATAAAAACACGTATGAATCGTTTTGCTATCAAATATTAACTGATTGGCTTCTTCAAAATGCAGATACAACCGATGTTGAAACAGTGGTTAAGCCACTTATTGGAGCTTTTTTTAGTTCACCTTGGGCTTTTATTGCTACTTTAAAAAAGCTTTCGTATGAAAAGATAAAAGAAGAGACCAATCTACTTGCCAATGCAATTAATTGGGAAAAGTTTGAGGATGATATTTTAAAAAAATTAACAGTTATTTTAAGTGACCCAGATGCCTATGAAGAAGAGTTTTCAACCAGAATTGTTACAGTTATTAATTATTTATCGGAAGAGCTTTTCAACGAAAAGGTTGTATTATTTACTAACTACGAAGAAACTTTTTCTGCTTACCGCACCGCACTTAAAAATGTTTTTAGTGATGAAACAATTAGTTTTTTTGGAAATAGTATTTCGCCTGAAGAACTTGAACTTAATGCGTATAGATTTCAAAATGAAAGCACTTGTAAAATAATGCTTTGTGATTATACTGGTGGCGAAGGTCGGAATTTTCAATGCGCAGATTACATAATCCATATTGACTTGCCGTGGGATGCAAATATTATTGAGCAGCGAATTGGGCGACTTGACAGATTAGAAAGAGATATGACACGACCAGTTGTTCATTCTGTCGTGGTATATACAGAAAACACTTTTGAAGATGCTTTATTTAATTTTTGGAGCAAGGGTTTAAAAATTTTTAATCAATCATTAAGTGGAATGGAAATTATAATGAAAGATATTAATCGAGAAATAATTTCCGCCGTTAAAAATGATTTTAGATTTGGGTTGTTGGATAGAATACCTGCACTGATAGAAATAGCTGATAGAATGCGTGAAATAGTTAGAAAAGAACAAAACTACGATGCTGCGAGTTTTATCTTTCGACCTATGTTTGCAGAGCTAAAACGTTTAACAGATTTTTATGCTAGAAATGAAAACAATTTATTTGCTAACACCATGATAAATTGGGCTAGTTTAGCGGGCTTTAACGGAAGAGGTAATTTGGAGACCGGTATATTAACGTATACTGATAGTTCTTTCTCGCCTAGGTCAGCTATTAATTCGCAGCTTATACCACCATGTTGGGATGGCTATCAGGAAAGTAAACAATGTCAATTCATGAATAGTGTTCAAAAAGCTTATGAAAAACGGAAGAATTTAAAAATACAAAAGGGAGCTATAAAAGGTACATTTGTTCGCCGGATTGCAATTGAGAATGATTATATTCATTTCTTCGCACCAGGTGATTTAATATTTGATTGTATAGTGAATAATGCGATACAGTCTTGTAAAGGTTGTTCGTGCGCCTTTGCTGTTGAATCAGATATTGAGTGGAAAGGTTTGATTTTTATATGGACCTTGGCTCCAAATGAAGCGTATTTGCTTGATCAAGGAGTTTCAATGTATTCTTTAAGCGCATACAGAAGTTATTTGTTAACAGAGCAAATTGTAACACCTGTTAGTATTGAAAATAGCGAGGGTCATAGCGATGAAATAATAGTACGAAAGTTTTTGCAACTAATAAATGTTGGATACAGAAAACTAAGTCTAGTACATTTGGGTAAGAGAAATCGGGATGCAAAGTTTCTAAAAGAAGAGATTAGAGGAACCAACATAGATTGGTTTAAAGAAGAGTATCCTAAAGACCAATGGCAAGATATGATAAAGCACTATAGAAAAATAGCCTTTGACAAAGCTATCGAAAGTATTAAACACCGTTATAACCTAAGAGGTGTGAAAGAAGAAATGGAACGAACTTTATCTGCACGTGAAGCAAACAGTGATTATTATGGGATAAGTGATGAGAAAATTGAAGAGTTAAAGCAGAAACAGAACTTGATTTTTAAGGTGTTAGAAAGACCTCGTTTAAGCCTTGATTCGGCCGCATTTGTATGGTTGGTGAAAAAATAACAATGGATGAACATTTAATAACCTGTCAAATTGAAAAATATTTTAATAATGTGCAAAACGATTGTGAGTTTAACATTGTAGATGCACAAACGGCGCAAGATAAATACAAGTTGCGTACTGCACAGCGTTTAATTAATGCACATAAACTTTACAAACAGAACGGAAAATACTATGGTGATTTTTTGCTTTCACTAAGAGACTATCTTCTCGTCTTCAATACAAGCCTTAAAGCAACTAATATTGAGATTTTAAAAGAAAACGACTTTGCCATAAACAGAGATGAGTCCGAAGGTAAGTATTTTGCGAGTTATCAGTTTCCTGAATATGTAGATTCAAACTTTGTAAAACTGGCATTTCTGAACGAATTCTATGTTGAGCAGAAAGCTAAAAATGGTTATGAACTTTTGACTGATCCATTAATATATTCAATTACTGGTTTTTCCAGGTTTAAAACAATGAGTCAAAAGCTAGCTGTTTATGGTGCGTTAAACACTCCTGATGGTTATACAACGCTTGTTTCGCTCCCCACTGGTGGCGGGAAAAGCTTAATAACACAGACTATTGCTTATCAAAAAGAAGGTTTAACAGTCGTAATTGTACCAACAATATCTTTAGCATTGGATCAGGTGCGTGTAGCAAAAGACATTATCCATTCAGAACACGTTGATGAAGAGATTTTTTACTATAGCGGTGGCGTTGATTCTGAACCGATTCTTAAAAATATAAAAAATAAAAAGGCTAGATTATTGTTTATATCTCCAGAAGCTCTTATTAAAAATCCTGGTTTTGTTGATGCTATAGGTACTGCAAATAAACAACGGTACCTTAAAAATGTAATCATTGACGAAGCACATATAGTTGTAGATTGGGGAGCGTCTTTTCGTATCGATTATCAATGTTTAGAATCGTGGCGCAAAAATTTGTTATTAAAAAATCCTAATTTAAGAACCATACTATTATCAGCGACTTATGAGCGTAGATGTATAGATATATTAAAAGATTTTTTTTCTAAAGATGAGAAGTGGATAGAAATTCGGTGCGATGAACTCCGTCATGAGCCGCGTTATATTTTAGTAGAGTCAAAAACGCTTTCTCAAAAACGAAAAAGGGTACTTGAGTTGGTAAAAAAATTACCGCATCCAATGATAATATATGTTTCACAGCCTTTCGAAGCTGAAAAGCTTAAAGAATATCTTGAGAAAAAGGGGATCAATAATACAAGAACCTTTACAGGTGCAACAACTTCGTCCATGCGAGAAGCATTGATTAAAGACTGGATTGATGATAAATTTGAGATCATGATTGCTACTTCAGCGTTTGGAGTTGGCGTTGATAAAAGTGATGTACGAACGGTTTTACATGTATATGTACCACAAAATCCTAACGCTTATTATCAAGAATTAGGTAGAGGGGGCAGAGATAAATTACCGTGTTTAAGTGTAATGTGTATCTGCAGTACAGAGGATTTGAACATTACTAGAAATAGAATTAATAAAAAGGTTTTGACAACAGAAAAAATACTAGGTCGTTGGGATAGTATGTATAATAGCCCTAAATCTATTCGTGTCGATGACTATATCAATATTGATACAACAATTAAGCCGAAATACAGTATAAGTGATGAATTTGAAGACACAATTGGTTCAGAAGCTGATATAAATTGGAATATTTATGTACTTCTTTTATTAAGGCGTTATAAGTTAATTAATATTAATGAAGTTCGTCCACAGAATGGTAATTATGTCTTCGTAGTTACTATAGAAGATGATAAGTTACGAAACATCGATGAAAAATTACGGCAGCAAATTGATTGGATTCGTACTCAAGAATCAAGGTATTATCTTGAATCATTTAAGTTAATCAATGAAGTTATTTTACAAAATGGAAAAAAGTGCTGGTCTGAGATGTTTTATGAAACATATGACAAGGTGTCGGAGTATTGTGCTGGGTGTAGTGCCCATTTAAATGTAAAAGATAGTGACTTCTATGAGTTTCCGTTAAAGAAGCAAGTTACGCAGCCAATTAAACACCTGGTTGAAGAACAATTGGCTCTATTTGGTGTTGCGAAAGAAATGGTCATAGTTGCTAATGATAAACAAAAACCTGATTTATTGAATGCACTACAGGAAAAAAGATTATCGGTGCTGATTACTAATGACAGTATAGATTTAGAGGCTCTTTCAAGAACAGCAGTAATAAAGCGGAATCTTTTAATAATCAATAGCAGCGAGTTAAGAGATCTTATGAGTAAAAACTGTTTCTATTATATTTCTGGATTGGTTGCCATATTTTATAGCGAGCAGGAAGATATGATGTATAAACAACTTAGATTAGTTCGTCAGTATCTCTCTAGCCATGTATTTATTCGTACTATTCATATTATTCCAGAAAATATTTATTTTGGTTCTATCAATAAAGTGTTTACAGATTTGATAGACGGACCGGTAATTCCACTAAAAGCAATTTGTTAGAAAAAGGAGATTAAAATGTTTTACAATAACATGGTTACACCAGCAATACCGGAACGGGTTTTTACACTTTGTAAAATCGTTGGGAAAAAGCCTATTTCGAGTACAGAGTTGAAAGAAAAAATGGAACCGAGTTTCTTACATAACAACACAACATATTATTCAGATTATAAAAATGCAGCAGAAGAATTACAATTAATTAGCATTTCGGATAATATGATATCATTGGCTGTAGAACCTAGTGTCATTAAATCGATTGAAAGTATGCGTAATTATATTAATGGAAAACTTGAATTATTTAAAGACGGACAATTCTATAAAGTGACATCTGCCTACTTTTCAATGGAAAATAAGGTTTTGGGTCTGGAGCAGAATGTTGCTGAGATGGCACCATTAATTAGTGAGAAAATTGGCGCTACTGTTGATCCCATGCAAATGCGTGCCTGGCGATTCTGGGTGTCGTTTTTAGGTTTTGGTTACCTTCAGAATATGTTTTTTATTCCCAATGCTAGTGTTTTTCTTAAAGATTTAATAAACATTGCTGGTTTTGAACGAAAAAAAGTTTATTCTTTTGGAAAGTTCATTGAGCGCCTTAGACCATATTGTAACATTGTAATCAATACTAACCCTTCAAACCGCAAGCTTAATTTTGGCGTATCTAATGGGTTGCGTGTCCTTCATGATGCAGGATACATTAAGTTAGAACATATAATGGACCAAGAAGATATATGGAGTTTATATCCTATGAATGTCAATACTTTTAATAGTACGATAACTAATATTACCATTATTAAATAGGAGGCACGTTATGGATATTAATATTGCAAGAGAACGTATTTCCTATATAGTAAGACCAGACTCAATAACTACTTCAGAAGGAGATTTTTTGGCGACCCATGTTGCAATTAGCAAACTACACTTATTGGATAAATTTAATATTCAACCAGTTGGCGGGAAAAATTATTCGGAAGAGGAAGTTTTTGAACAATTTATTTCGAACCCTAACAATAAACATCAATTTATTGCTGTTTATGGGCAAAGCGGAACCGGAAAGTCACATTTGATACGTTGGTTTGCTGCACGTTTTGATCAAACTAAACCTGATAATGAAGTAGTCTTGTTTATTCGTAGAAGTGATAACACGTTAAAAGGGACAATACGGCAATTATTAGAAAAACCTGAAGTTAAAGGAATTAACAACAAAGAAATTTATGAACGCTTAGTCAGAGCGTCTGTTTCTGTTGAGGAAAATAAATTGAAGGACATGATTTATCATAATTTTATCATAGAGATAAATAATGATGATGATAGTCATCAATTTACAATTCCTAATGTTAAAAGAAAGAGACTTATGGCTTTCTTGAGTAATGATGTTATTCATGATCATCTAATGTCAGAAAATGGTCCGATTGAACGTATGTATTCTAAAGTTGCTGAACATACGTTAGTAGATCGTGATACCATTGCTCAATTTTTGCCAAAAGATTTTTATTTAACAGCAGATTTATTCGAGAAAATTTGCCAAAATGGAGCTGACTCCAAGGCCGAAAAGATGGCTCGTGAATTAATGGCTGAGGAGAGTGGAGAAGAATCTGCTATTATTTATACAAACTATATAAACCAATTTGTGAATGACGTTATTCAGCGTTGCGCTGGTATTGAGCCTGGTGACTTTAGGCAGATTTTTCATGATATTAGAAAAGAACTGTATCGGCTTGGCAAAAATTTAACATTGTTTATTGAAGATGTTACATCTTTTACTGGTGTTGACGAAGCATTATTGGATGCACTAATTATTGAACATACAGGTATGAATGCAGCGGATCAGATCTGCAGAATATCATCAATCGTTGGTACTACGAGCAATTACCTGCAAAATAATTTCCGTGATAATCATAAAGACAGAATAACACAATACGTTTTTATACCAAGCGGGGTTTTTAATACTGAAGAGATTTATGAATTTGTTGCCCGATATGTAAATGTTATGTCATTAACTGAAGAAGCGATTTCGACGTGGTTAAATAATCAAGCAGACTCAGTTGATTACCCAGTTCATGAGGTTAAACAAGGAAAGAATTGGGAATTTATCAAGATTATGCATGATAAAAAGCTTTGCTTATATCCTTTTACCAAGAATAGCATCAAGTATTTTTACAATAATGTTTTAACAAAAGGACAACAAACACCCAGGTATATCATTCGTGATATTATTGAGCCTGTAATATATGATTTAATTAATAATCTTCATAAATTTCCTAGTATTAAAATTAATCTCTTAAATGTTGATACAGCGTTAAGTTTTAGTATTCATAATCAAATTAAGGATGAACCTCTGGCAGATCGCCTCTTGAAATTCCTTTGTGTTTGGGGTAATGGTAGCCCTATGAGTTATCAGAAAAACGGTGTCACCTATGTTGCTGGAATACCTGAAACTATACTTACTGAATTAGGGCTTCCCCTTTTAAGGTTTATCGAGGGAGAAGAACCACCAAATGAGGGAGGGGAATTAGGAGGTGATTCAGATCACGACACTAAACCAGAAGAGGTTTCACCCATACCAATTGAAACACAGAGAATGTTTAGTAAAG
>JAEEGL010492768.1_pt1 | contig 14928 bp, 11 predicted proteins | sample 9134231 | NCBI WGS metagenome assembly JAEEGL01 (sample SAMN16246548, study PRJNA631951) | gut metagenome | biome: gut microbiome; feature: rumen; material: fiber-attached | host: Bos | place: Iran: Karaj | collected 2018-10
GCAGCAGGACTATATTATGAAAAATCAAATAATGCAATAATAGATTGGTTAGATGAAAATGGATACTTATTAAAGAAACAGCAAATTGTTCACCAATATCCACATTGTTGGAGATGTAAAAACCCAATAATATTTAGAGCAACCAATCAATGGTTTGCATCTGTTGATGGATTTAGAAAAGAAACATTAGATGCAATAAAATCTGTAAAATGGTATCCAGCATGGGGTGAAGAAAGAATCACAAAAATGGTTGAGGAAAGAAATGACTGGTGTATTTCTAGACAACGTACTTGGGGCGTACCAATTCCAATATTCTATTGTGAAGAGTGTGAAAAAGAATATGTAACGCCTGAAAGCTTAAAAAGAGTTCAAGAAATAGTTAAAGAAAAAGGCACAAATGCATGGTTTGATATGCCAGCAGAAGATTTATTACCAAAAGATGCAAAATGTTCTTGTGGTAGTCATAAGTTTAAAAAAGAAACAGATATAATGGATGTATGGTTTGATTCTGGCTCAACACATGCTTCTGTACTAGAAGAAAGAGGAATACCAACAGACAATGTAATGTATCTTGAAGGTAGTGACCAATATAGAGGTTGGTTCCAATCTTCAATATTAACATCAGTTGCGACAAAAGGTAAAGCACCATATAAAGAGGTTGTAACACATGGATATACAGTTGATGAACAAGGAAGAAAAATGTCTAAGTCTTTAGGAAATGGTATTGATCCTTGGGATGTAATAAATGAATCAGGTGCAGATATTTTAAGATTATGGGTATTATCTTCTGACTATAAATCTGATGTTAGTATTTCAAAAGGAATACTAAAGCAAGTTAGTGAAGTATATAGAAAAATAAGAAATACAGCAAGATATATACTTGGAAATACAAGTGATTTTGATGTAAATAATCCTGTACGCTATAAAGACTTAGAAGAAATTGATAAATGGGCTTTAACAAGATTAAATAAACTAATAGTTGACTGCACAAAAGCATTTGATGAATATGAATTTAGTAGAGCATACCAAGCCATAAATCAATTCTGTGTAGTTGATATGAGTAATTTTTATTTAGACATTATAAAAGATAGGTTATATACATTTAAAAAAGATTCAGTACAAAGAAAAGCTGCACAAACAACAATGTACGAAATATTACATTCATTAGTAAGGATATTAGCACCTATAACAAGTTTTACAGCAGAAGAAATTTGGAGCTTTATGCCACACAAAAAAGGAGAAAGCGCTGAAAGTGTTATGCTTACAGAGTGGCCAAAAATAAATCCTGAATATGATGATAAAAGCTTAGCTGAAAAATGGAATAAAATTATAGCTTTAAAAGAAGATGTTGCTAAGAAACTAGAAGTTGCAAGAGCAGAAAAGGTTATAGGACACTCATTAAATGCTAAAGTAACTATATATGCAGATGGAGAAACATACAATTTCATTAAATCCGTTGAGAATGAACTATTACAGGTATTTATTGTATCAGATTTAAAAGTAGTAAAAGACAAGAAGAAAGATGAGGATAGTACATTTGGTATTGCAGTAGAAGTATCTGTTGCAGAAGGAGAAAAGTGTGAAAGATGCTGGATGTATTCAACAACAGTTGGACAAGATAAAGAGCATCCAACAATATGCCATAGATGTAGTGAAAATTTAAATTAAAACCATAACCACCCTTAAATGGGTGGTTATATATTTATAGAATTTACATTTTATGTAAAGTGTGGTATAATTATAATATAATAATTCGCCTTGTGGTGAAATTTAGAAAGGGGAAGACATAATGAAATTCTACAGCAAAAAAACCAATAAAAAGTTAACACGGTGTTTTTTAAAGAGTATGCGTGAATGGCCTCCGGTGCTAAACTATTCCTTAAAAGTGGCTAATATTCAGGATATGCCGGTTGGAAGCGTAAAAATAATTTGCGCTGATGCAGCTGATTTATTCCAGTTCCTTATTCCGAAAGGGTATTTAAACGTTTTAATTCCAGTGTATCGCAGTAGTGAAGATACATGGGATTTCTACGATTCTGAATTGGAGTTAATCGGGCGTATAGTAAATCAAAAAAGGTCCTTTAAAGTTATCGGGGAATACCTGATGATGGATCAAAACAATTGGGGGACAACCCAAATTGTGAAAGATCCAGTATATCTTGATACGCTGGAGAAGGTCATTGAAAAATGGCCTGAAGCTATCATATCAAAATTCGAAGCTTGTTAATTGGTTTTTAGGTCGCTAAGTTTTTAGCGACCTCTTTCTTTTTATTACAATGTTTTCATAAAAAATAAAAGTACAAGAGGTATATATCTTGTACTTTTGGTGCGGTTGAGAGGACTTGAACCCCCACGTCAAAGACACTAGATCCTAAGTCTAGCGCGTCTGCCAGTTCCGCCACAACCGCGACTTATATATATATTAACACTTTGAAGTGGTTTTGTCAATATATTTTTTTGTTTTTTATTATCTTATTAAATCACCTGTAAATATTGACAAAAGTGGCATTTAAGGGTAAAATTATAGCTGAATAAAATGATATATTGGGAGAGTAATATGCCAAAAGTTAGTATTATTATTACAGCATTTAATTGTGAAAAAACAATAAATAGATGTATAGATTCAGTTGTTCATCAAACAAATCAAGATTTTGAGCTTATTGTAGTAAATGATGGATCAACAGATGACACAGAGTTAGCAGTATTAAGATATAAAGATAAATTAGGAAATAAAGTAAACTATTTTTATAAAGAAAACACTGGCGTAGCAGATACAAGGAACTATGGATTAGAAAAAGCAACTGGAGAATATATAATGTACATAGATTCTGATGACTATATAGATAACAATTTGCTTCTTAATTTAGAAAAATATACAGAAGAGCATATTGATGTTATAAAATACAAAATGATTAAAGTGAGTGAAAAAGGACAAGAAATCGAAAGAATTAATGGTCCAGTATTTAATGTAACAAGTGGACAAGCAGCTTTTAATGAGTTGTATTATCAGGACGTATTAATAGATTCACCTTGTATTTATTTATTAAAAAGGGATTATTTATTAGCCAATAATTTTAGATTTCCATATGGAACCTATCACGAAGATTTTGCTATGATGCCTATAATAATTGTAAATGCTGGCAGTATGGTTTCTGCAGAAGTATATGGATATTATTATGTACAAAGTGAAAATAGCATTATGAGAGAAAAAAATAAAGAAAAAACGAAAAAGAAAATACAAGATAGTTTTGCACATTATGATTATATGATTAAAACGATTGAGAATCAAAATTTAAGCAAGTTTACAAAACAAAATATAAAAATTTACTATACAAATTCAATATTAGTTAAAATGAAAGAATTACCAAAAGAATTAAAAAAGGATTTCATAAAAGAATTTAAAACAAGAAAGATGGCTAAAAACATTAAAATTAGAAATATAAAACAATTAATAAAAAGAATTGTATTAGCTGTAAATGTAAATATATATTTAAGATAAAGGGGAGAAATATGCCAAAAGTAAGTGTTATTATTCCAGTGTATAATGTAGAGCAATATCTTAATAAATGTTTAGATTCACTTGTGAATCAAACTTTGCAAGATATTGAGTTTATAATAGTAAATGATGGATCAACAGATAGAAGTAAAAATATTATTTTTAGGTATAAAGAAAACTATTCTGATAAGATATTGTACTTAGAAAAAGAAAATGGTGGATTATCAGATGCTAGGAATTATGGTATGAAATATGTAAAAGGAGACTACATCGCTTTTTTAGACTCAGATGATTATGTTGAATTAGATATTTATGAAAAAATGTATAATAGAGCAATAGAAACAAATGCTGATATGGTAGAATGTGATTTCTATTGGGAATATCCAGATAAAAAAATACATGATACAAAAGCTAATTATAAAAGCGAAAGTGATATGTATGCAAATGCTAGAGTTGTTGCTTGGAATAAATTATATAAAAGAGATGTATTATTAAATTCAGGAATTGAATTCCCGAAAGGTTTAAGGTATGAAGATGTTGAATTCTTTTATAAGATACTGCCTAAGCTTAATAAAATTGAACTAATTAATGAGCCACTTATTCATTATATACAAAGAGATAATTCAATTACTTTTGTTCAAAATGAAAGAACGCAAGAAATATTTCCTATATTAGACAATGTTATTAAATACTACAAAGAGAATAGCTTATATGAAAAGTACAAGAACGAGTTAGAATATATGTATATTAGAATTTTATTTGGAAGTTCTTTAAAAAGAATGTGTAAAATACAAGATAAAATACTTAGAGATAAACTATTAAAACAGACAATAAATACTGTTTATAGTACATTCCCTAACTGGAAGAAAAACATCATACTAAAAAAATCAAAAGGATTAAAAAATATATATTTAAGAAGTATAAACAGATTTACTTATAGGATTTATTGTATGATACTAAAATAGGAGAAAAAAGAGAGAAAATCATGAAGAAAATCATAGCAAAGATTAAAAACATAAAAACAGAGGATTTACTATGTGCTTTTGTAATACTATGCCCATTGTTAGATATATTAAGCTTTATATATAGAAATACATTTGACACAACAATTTCACCATCAACGTTTTTAAGACCAATAATTCCAATTGCTTTAATTCTATTAGTATTTTTTAAAAATAATATTAAATCAAAAATACTTATAGGAACACTAATATATGGAATATATGCTGTAATTCATTTATATATTTTTGAAAAAATAAGAGTGGGAGCATCATATGGAGGAGTCCTACAAGAGGCTCAATATATGGCAAATTATACATTTATGATTTTAAATTTGTTTTTGTTTGTGTATTTATTTTGGAAAAAAGATTGCGACAAATTAAAAAAGTCAATACTAATAACATTTACTATATACATAGTTTTAATTTATTTATCAATAATTACTCAAACATCTTCAACAACATACATAGAAGGAACTGGATATAAAGGTTGGTTTGAATCTGGTAATAGTTTGTGTTCTATATTATGCATATCACTTTGTATATTATTACCCATGCTTAGATATAAAAAGTTAATGCCTTTTATTTTAACATTAATTCTTTTATCTGGAATATTTTTAACAATGCTTGTAGGAACAAGAACAGGAATTTTAGGATTTGGACTAGTACTCATATTATATATATTTAGCGAATGTTTTGTGGCTATAAAAAAGAAAGACAAATTAAATAAACAAACTATAGTTATTTCTGCAATAGTAATTGCATTAATGTGTATTTTGGCATTAGTGTTAGGCTCAAAATCTTTTCAAAGGAGAGAGGAGCTTAAAGAAATACAAGTTAGCACAATTGATGTAGACACTGGAAAAGAGACACATGTTTCGGGGGATTTATTAAATATAAAGAAACAAATTGATAAAGGAATAATCACAGAAGAATATTTGTCAAAACCAATGCAAAAAGCAATTACTAGGTTATATGACTATGCAGAAAGCAGTAATATTTCAAACAATGATATGCGTAGGCAACAATTTGTATATAATATGTATCTAGCGCAAGAACAAAAAAGTATTCCTTTAATGCTATTTGGAAATGGATATAAAGCACAGTTTAGAGAACTTGTATTAGAAATGGAAGTACCAGCATTTATATTTAATTTTGGACTAATCGGGTTTGCAATATATTTTGTGCCATTTTTAAGCATTACTCTATATGGAGTATATTATGCTTTAAGAGATTTAAGTAAAATTGATGGAGAATATATTATGTATATGGGAGGAAGTACGTTAGCAATAGCTTTATCTCTTTTATCTGGTTATACTTTTTTTAACTCATCAAGTATGGTTATTGTTATAGTTGTAAATGTATTATTATTAAATAAAATCAAGGAGGAAAAATGAAAAAAATACTTTTTGCAATAACTAGCTTAAGTTTAGGCGGAGCAGAACGAGTTCTTGTTGATATAGTTAATAAATTACAAGAGAATTATGATATAACTGTTTTTACAATATATTCAAAAGGTGAAATGGAAAAAGAGTTAAAGCCTAATATAAAAATTCAAAGTCTTATAGATAAAAAATTTGAAGAATTAAATAGATTTCAAAAAGTATTATCATCACTAAGATTACTATTATTTAAAAAAACAATATACAACAAAAATATAAAAGATAACTATGATGTAGAGATAGCTTTTTTAGAAGGCCCAATAACAAGATTGCTTTCATGTAAAAATAAAGATGTAAAGAAAATTGCATGGATACATAATGATATTTCAAAAGTGTTTGGAAAAGGGCTAAAGGCAAACATAAAGAAAAAAACAGATAAAAAAGCATATGAAAAATATGATAAATTAGTTTTTGTAAGTAATGATAATAGGGAAAAATTTGAACAGATATATAATATTGATAATGAAAAGAATGTAATATATAACTATATAAATTCAGAAACTGTAATTGATAAATCTAACAAACCAGTTGAAGATGTTGTATTTGACAGTGAAATGCTAAAAATAGTTGTAGTTGCAAGACTTGTAAAGCAAAAAGCAATTGACAGATTAGTTAAAATTCATAGTGAACTTATTAGTAATGGGTTAATTCATAATATATATGTAATAGGAGATGGACCTGAAAGAAGTAATATTGAAAGCATGATAAATAAGTGCAATGTTAGAAATACATTTTTCCTTTTGGGTGCAAAAGAAAATCCATATCCATACATCAAATCAGCAGACTGTTTAGCTCTTCTATCGCATTACGAAGGATACCCTATGGTATTATTAGAGGGACAAATTCTTGAAAAATTTATTATTATAACAGATACAGCTGCAAGGGAAACGTTGATTAACTATAATAATAAGATGATAGTAGGCAATAATGAAGAAGACATATACTCAGGACTTTCAAAAATATTAAAAAACAAAGAGGAATATATAAAAACAGATTACAATATAAAAAAATATGACAATTCAGACATAATAGAAAAAATAAAAAATACTATTGAGCAATAAATATGGAATAAGTAATAACCAGTAATAAACAATTAAAAGCAATGAACAAATAATAAATTAAAGAGAGCAACTTGCTCACAAGAAAGGGAATAAATGAAAATATCTATATTAACAGCAACATATAATAGGGCTATATTACTTCCTCAATTATATGAGAGTTTAAAGGATAATTTAAAATATGAGGTGGATTTTGAGTGGCTCATAATGGATGATGGCTCAACAGATGAAACTAGAGATGTTGTCGAAAAATTTTGCAGAGAAAAACTAATAGATATAAAGTATTATTATCAAGAAAATCAAGGCAAAATGGCAGCAATAAACAAACTTGTAGAATTTTCAACAGGTGATTTTATAATTGACTGCGATTCTGACGATTATTTTGCTAAAAATGCTTTTGGAATTATAAAACAATATATTGATAAGTTAGTTTTTGATCAGGAGTTATATGCTTTATTATTTTTGAAATGTGATGTTGCGGGAGAAATTAGTGGAAAAAAATTTGCAGAAAATCAATATAAGACAACGATGTTTGATTTATATTTTAAAGAAGATATTCAAGGAGAAAAAATCATACTGTTTAATGCAAATATTAGAAAAAGATTTAAACATAGAATAGAATCTGGTGAAAAATTTGTCACAGAAGCAAGAATGTATCATGAAATGGACAAACAGTACAAAGTGCTAGGAATAAATGAGCCAATTATTATTGGAAATTATAAAAGTGATGGATATACCAAAAACATAAATAAAATACTTATTGAAAACCCAAAAGGATTTTTAAAATACTTTGAAGAGGTTTTAAATTTTGATACAGATGAGATTTTATTTGATAAAAGGTTGTATGCAATAAAGCATTATATATTATTTAGTTATCTAACAAAGAATAAGCACATAATAAAACATATAAAAGGTAAACTAAATAAGTTTTTAATTGCATTACTATATGTACCTGGTGCAATAAAGACAAAATTAACAATAAAACATCCAGATAAAAAGATATTTATTTCTTCATGGACATTGGAGGTAGGGGGAATAGAAACAGCACTTGTAAATCTTGTTAATGCACTAAGCGATAATTATAAAGTTACTTTAGCATTAGAAAATATACAAGGAGAATTTGCAGATAAAATTAATGATAAAGTAGAAATTATAGAATATACACCTTCAAAAAGTAAAAACATAATAGAGAGAAAATTTGTAAATTTTATAAATAGAATTAAATTTATAGCTAAACACAGAAACAAATATAATTTAGCAATATCATTTGCAACATATTCAAGGCCAGGTTCTTTTATGGCAAGAGTTGCAGCTAAAAATAATGCTTTATGGGTACATACAAATTATAAGGTGTTATATCAAAACAACAGACAGGAAATAATAAAGTTTTTTAAGAGTATTAGATACAATAAATTTAGAAAAATTATATGTATATCAGAAGATGCAAAACAAGCTTTTGAAGATGTATTCCCAAACTTTAAAAGAGAAATTCAAGTAATAAATAATTTAGTAAACTATAAAGAGATATTAGAAAAAGCTGAAGAACCTATAAGTTTAAAGATAAGTAATTATTGTACTTTTTTAAGTGTATGCAGGCATGAAGAAAAAGCTAAAAAACTTACAAGAATTATCGAGGCAGTAAATTTAATAAGGCTAGAAGGATATAGATGTAAAGTATTATTAGTAGGCGAAGGTAAAGATACAGAGATGTATAAAAAACTTGTTAAAGACATGAACTTAGAAGACTACATAGTTTTTTGCGGAATGCAAAAAAATCCATATCCATATTTTAAAATTTCTGACTGTATAATACTAACATCTGAATATGAGGGATATCCAGTTGTATATACTGAAGCAAAAGTTTTAAACAAACCAATTATTACTACAGCAGTATCTGATAGCTTACTAGATGTACAAGGAAAATATGGAGTGGTAACAGATAAAAATGTAAAAGATATTAAAGATGCGATGATTAATTTTATACAGAATGGTTACGAGATAAAAGAAAAATTTGATAGCGAAGAATTTAATAAAAGTATATTGCAAAAAATAGAAAAATTAATATAGCTATTACTTGAAAATATATGTATATATGTTATAATTTTAAAGGTTGTTATGATTAATATAATTAAATAGAGAGGTAATGTATGAATAAGGTAAAATACCTAGTAATAGGTGCAGGAATATCAGGTTTGTCTTTCGCAAATTTTATAGGAACTGATGATTATTTAATAGTTGAAAAGGATAACGAAATAGGCGGATATTGTAAAACAGTAGATAATAAAAATTATGTATGGGATTATGCAGGTCATTTTTATCATTTTAAAACAGAAGAAATGAAAGAATTATTTCTAGAAAAAATGCAAAATGAAGAAATTGTAAATCAAGTTAAAAATACCAAAATATACTATAACAATAAATTAATAAATTATCCATTTCAAACAAATATACATGAATTAGAAAAACAAGAATTTATAGACTGTTTATATGACTTATATAACAAAGAAGAAAAAGAAAACTATGATAGCTTTTTGGACATGCTATATGGAAAATTTGGAAAGTCAATTGTAGAAAAATTTTTGAAGCCATACAATGAAAAACTATATGCTTGTGACTTAAATACTCTTGATAAAGATGCTATGGGAAGGTTTTTCCCTTATGCTAATATAGAACAGATTATAAATAATATGAAGAGTAATGATAACAAATCATATAATGATACATTTTTATATCCTAAGAAAGGTGCAATTGCATTTATAGAAAAATTATATAATAGTTTAAATAAAGAAAATATAAAGCTTAATACAGAAGTTGTAGATGTTGATTTAGAAAAAAAAGTTGTATCTTTAAATAATGGCGAAACTATAGAATATGAATATTTAATAAATACAGCACCTTTAAACAAGTATTTTGAATTAGTTAATGATGATAAGGCAAAAGAATTAACTAAAGAGATGTCATATAATAAAGTATTGGTATTTAATTTAGGATTTGAAAAAGGATCAGATTTTAAAGAACATTGGATTTACTTCCCTGATAAAAGCCTTAATTTCTATAGAGTTGGATTCTATAACAACATATTAAATGAAGAAAAATTAAGTATGTACATTGAAATAGGATTTTCGAAAAATGACACTATAGATACTCAAAAAGAATTAGAGGAAACATTAAAAAATCTTGAAAAAATAGGTATAACAAAAAACAATAAATTGCAAGAGTATAGTACAATAATAATGGATCCAGCATATGTTCATATAAATGGAGAAACAAATGCAAAATTAGAAAAATATGTAAAAGATATGGAAAATAAAAATATTTATACAACTGGCAGATATGGAGCATGGACATATTGTTCTATGGAAGATTGCATGATAGCAGCTAAAAATATTGCTGATAAGATAAAATAAGGATGTGTAACATGGATATTTTAAGAGTTAATAGTTTTATAAAGAAAAATAAAAAAATAAGAATTAAAAAAGAAAATGGAATATTGAAGATTAATAATCCAACAAATAACGAAGCTACAATTATAATTCCAAGAATATATGTAATAAATAAAAATAGTGTTTCTATAAAACTTTATGGAAGTGTTATTAAAGGAGACAATGGAGTATTAGTTAAATTAGTTAATAGAAAAGGACAAGTTGTTAATGAAATTGGATTAAATACAGACTTTTATTCCCCAAGGAAAGCTAGATTTATAATGATTGCTTTCAGAATGATGCCTAATTCTGAAGTCGAAATATCTAAGTTTGATATGGATTTTTTAGATAACTATGAAGATAAGCTTAAGGAGAACTTAAATTCAGACACAGTTTTTCTAGTTCCTGGATATCCAAGTTTAAAGCAAAAATACAATTTTACATTTGTACATAGTAAATTGTTAGAATATAAGAAAAAAGGAATGAACTTTGATGTATTATCAGTGAATTATGAAGATTTTTCTGAAAAATATGAATTTGAAGGTATAAATGTATGTAAAACAGACTATTTAAATGCAAGAGATATTTTACAAGAAAGAAAATATAGAAGAATAATTGTACACTTTTTTATGGAACAATATGCTAACATATTAGATTCAATAGATATAAGCAATTCAAGAGTTTTCATATATGCACATGGAGCAGATTTGATTTATAGAGATTATAATATTATGACTGCAAGATATTTTGAAAATCCACTTCCTATAAATAGTGACCAGATGGAAGAATTTAAACGTAGAGATAAAATAATTAATAGATATAATGAAAAAACTAATGTTAAATGGATTTTTGGAACAAATTGGGCTAAAGAAAGAGTTGAAAAATTAAACAATATAAAATTTAAAAATGTTGAAATTATTCCATGTATTATTAATGAAAAAGTATTTGAATATAAAGAAAAAAATGAAGAAGATAGGAAAAAAGTCTTTATATTAAAGAAATTTGATAATTGTAATACATATGCAATAGATATAGCGGTTAGAGCTATTATTGAACTTAGTAAAAGAGAATGCTTTAATAATCTAGAGTTTAATATATATGGTGATGGTACAGAACATGATAGATTACTTGAACCATTAACCAAATTTAATAATGTAAATATATATAAAGGTTTTTTAACACATGAAGAAATATCAAAAGCACATAAATCTAATGGTATAGCTTTGTTTCCAACCAGATATGAAACACAAGGAGTATCTGCATTAGAAGCTGTAATGTCTGGATTAGTTGTTATAACAGGAAATGTCGCTGCTGTTCCTGAAAGTTTTGATTCCAAATTTGATGTTTTATGTGAAAAAGAAAACTATATGCAATATGCTGATAAAATTGAATATTTATATAATAATCCTAAAGAGTTTTGTAGACTAAGCAAGGAAATGTATGAAGATATAAAAAATAAGTATAAAACTGATGATATCATCGACAAAGAAATGAAAATGTTTGATAATGATACTTCGTTATATTGGAGTATTAATATTCCAGAAAAAGAAGAAACTATTTTAACTATTGCTGTTGCATCATATAATGTTGAAAAGTATTTAAGGAATGGAATCCTATCTTTATTAAAAAGTAAGGTTGCATCAAATTTGGAGATACTAATAATAAATGATGGCTCAAAAGATAATACAGCAGCCATTGGAAAGGAATTAGAAGATTTATCTACTAAGAATGGTAAATCAATTGTAAAATTAATTGATAAAGAAAATGGAGGCCATGGATCAGCAATCAATAAGGGAATTGAATTAGCAACTGGAAAATACTTTAAACTAATGGATGGCGACGATTATTTTGACACTGAAGAGTTAGAAAAATTAGTTAATTACTTAAAAAATGAAGATGTTGATATGGTTTTAAACAATTATGTAGAGGATTTAGCTGTATATTCAATTAAAAGAGTAAAATCATTATATGATTTTATGATACCAGGTTTGAAGTATTACATTGAGGACTTATGCGATAGTATTTATGGATTTAATGAATGGGGTCCACTTTTATCAACTTCAACCTTCAAAACCAAAATGCTAAAAGATGCAAATTTTAAAATTTCTGAAAAATGTTTTTATGTAGATATGGAATTAAATACTTATGCGTTTATAAATGCTAAAACTATAATGTATTATCCGTTAGATTTATATGTATATTTTTTAGGAAGAAGTGGACAATCTGTATCACAAGAATCATATACTAAAAATTACAAAAATCATGAACATGTTACTTTAAAACTAATAGAAGAGTATTATAATAATAAAAATATTACAATTAACAAAAAAGAATATATTTTAAATAAAATAATTCTACCATTAGTTAAATGTCAATATATGGTTACTACTGAATTTTTAAACAATAGTGTTGGCTTTAAATCTTTTGATCATCAACTAAAGAAATATTCTGAAATATATAATATGATTAAAGGAAAGAGAATTAAAATTCACAGAATTACTAATGGACATTTAATAAGGTTAATTAAATTTATTGACAAGGTAAAGCAGAAATTAAGAAGAGATTAGATTAAAGAGGTGTAATTTTGAAAGAAAAAGATAACAATGTTGTAATAGAAGTTAAAAATGTTTACAAGAATTTTAATGTTTATTATGATAAAGCAAATACAGTTAAAGAAAGATTACTTCGCTTTGGAAAAGGAAAAAAAGAGCAAAGAGAGATTCTTAAAGGTATAAACTTAAGCATTTGTAAAGGTGAAGTGGTGGGGTTAATAGGTGTAAATGGAAGTGGAAAATCAACCTTGCTAAAACTAATGACACAAATTATTTATCCAAACAAAGGGACTATAACAACAAGAGGAAAATTAACGTCTTTGCTTGAACTAGGGGCTGGATTTCATCCTGATTTTTCAGGAAGAGAAAATATTTATTTTAATGCATCTATCTTTGGCTTAACAAGAAAAGAAATAGATGCAAGATTAAATGATATAATAGAGTTTTCAGAGCTAGGAGATTTTATAGACAACCCTGTAAGGACATATTCTTCTGGAATGTATATGAGGCTTGCTTTTTCAGTAGCAATAAATGTAGATGCAGAAATATTATTAATAGATGAAATCTTATCAGTTGGAGATGAACATTTTCAAGAAAAATGTTTAAAGAAAATTGAAGAGTTAAAAGCACAAGGTGTAACTATAGTTTTTGTAACTCATGGCATGGGAACAGTAAAAAGATTTTGTACAAGAGCAGTTTGGTTACATGATGGTGTAATACAAAAAGATGGAGATATAGATGAAGTTATTGATGCATATATTCAAGCAACAACTTAAATTAAATGAGAAAACAGAAAAATATAAAATAGGAGAAAAATATGAATATTTTTAAGAAAATATATCAATATAGAGAATTATTAAAGAACAATGTAAAAAAAGAAATAAGAGGTAGGTATAAAAATTCTGTACTTGGTGTGCTTTGGACATTTTTAAATCCATTATTACAATTAGCAGTATATGCAATGATATTTCCGCTTATATTAAAAACCACACAACCATATTATGTAATATTTGTATGTGTAGGATTAATACCATGGACATTTTTTACAACGGTTGTTTCACAATCAGCTTTTACAGTTGTAGCCAATGGGAATATAGTAAAAAAAGTCTATTTTCCAAGAGAAATTTTACCATTATCCGTTGTAGCAAGTGGAGCTGTAAACTTTATGATTTCAACTTTAATAATATTAGCATTTGTAATTTTTTCAGGTCTTGGAATTACAAAATATATAATTTTTTATCCAGTAATATTAATAATACAATTTGTTTTTCAACTTGGAATTGCTTTTATATTATCAGCAATTACAGTATATTTAAGAGATATTGAACATTTTGTACAAATAGCATTAATGGTATTGTTTTATGCAACACCTATAGTATATTCTGGTGATTCAATACCAGAAGCATTTAAATTTATAATTACATTTAATCCAATGGCACATATTCTGGAAGGATATAGAGATATATTCTATAATCAGACAATGCCAGACTTATCAAACCTAGCAATTGTTTTTGCATTATCAATTGTTTTATGTATATTTGGATATTTTGTATTCAAAAAATTACAAAAAGGATTTGCAGAGGAGTTATAGTAAATGAATTCTAAAGTTCTAATTATTGTGCCGGCTTATAATGAAGAAGCTGCAATAAATAAAACAGTAAATGAAATAAAAAGTTGCAACATGTCTTATGATGTGTTGGTAGTTAATGATGGATCTGTTGATAACACATTTGAAGAAGCTGAAAAAACTGATGCAGTAGTTTTGGATTTGCCATCGAATTTAGGAATAGGAGGAGCTGTACAAACAGGATACAAATATGCTGTAAAAAACAATTACGATATTGCAGTGCAAATTGATGGAGACGGACAGCACAATCCAAAATACATAGCTAAAATGATAAAACTTATAGAAAATGAACAATTTGACTTGGTAATTGGATCAAGATTTATAGAAAACACA
>JAEEGL010713897.1_pt1 | contig 14928 bp, 11 predicted proteins | sample 9134231 | NCBI WGS metagenome assembly JAEEGL01 (sample SAMN16246548, study PRJNA631951) | gut metagenome | biome: gut microbiome; feature: rumen; material: fiber-attached | host: Bos | place: Iran: Karaj | collected 2018-10
AAACCTCTTCGAAATTGTGCGCACGGACCTTGGGATCCTGCTCACGTACTGCTACTCTGGGAATCTTATTTGCCATAACTTTCCATTGCAGCCGCCTCCTCCGGCTTATATTGACGCGAACGGCGCATCGCTTCGTCCCAGTCCACAAGGGCTCCGTCAAACTCGGGCCCGTCCACGCACGAGAAATATGTCTTTCCGCCTACGCTCACACGGCAGGCACCGCACATTCCGGTGCCGTCGACCATCAGCGTGTTCATACTCACCTGAATGGGGATATTCAGCTTCATACAGGTGAGGGCGGCGAATTTCATCATTATCATAGGGCCTATGGCCACACAGTTGGTGTAAGTCTTACCTTTGGCGCAGAGATCTTCCAGACAGGCAGTTCCAACCCCCTTGAAGCCCTCGCTGCCATCGTCGGTACAGAGGTAAAGATTGTCGCAGGCTGCGGAGAGTTTATCCGTATAAATCAGCAGGTCCTTGGTCCTGGCGCCGATTATCACATCCACAGGTACGCCGTGGTCGTGCAGCCAGCGAGCCTGAGGATAAACCGGGGCGGTGCCAAGACCTCCTGCGATGAAAACATAGTGGCGCTTCTTAAGCTCTTCCGCATCCGCGTTCACGAACTCGGAGGGATTGCCCAAAGGACCAACGACATCGGCAAAGGAGTCTCCCACCTCGTATTGTTCCACCATCTTGTGGCTGGAACGACCAATAAGTTGGATGACCACCGTCACGGTCCCTTTGACCGTGTCGGAGTCGCTGACGGTGAGTGGGATGCGTTCCCCTTTCTCATCGTCGCGGATAATAAGGAACTGGCCCGGCAGGGCAGCCGCGGCCAGTCTCGGTGCCTCGATCTCCATCAGATACATCTGAGGAGCGAGCATGCGTTTTTCCAGAATCTTATACATTATACCGCAGGTTAAATACTCTGAGCGGCAAATGTAACAATTTATTTGCTTTTTTTAACCGTTTCTGTTTCGGTTGCCGTGTAACCCAGCTTCTCAATGGCTTTGGCAAGCTTTTCACGCGAAGTTTTGCGGGTATCAAATTTAAAGTAGATGGTCTTTGAATCGAGGTCTACCTTGCAATCCTTGATACCTTTTTCGTAAGGCAGAGTGGCGTTGCACTTCTTTGCGCAGTTAGGGCAGTCGATGCTGGTAGCAAATGTAACTTCTTCTACATAAGCATTTGTTGATTTCTTTTGTGCGGAAGCATCGACAGAGAAGGCCATTACAAATACGGCCAGTAAAATGATAATTCTTGCTTTCATATCGTTATTAGTTTATTATTTCCAAAGTGTATATCTGAAACCCGCATAGTATTTGGCGCCCATCAGCGGTCCCCAGACCACAGATGCGTCAAAACCCGGGCCAAAGGGATTGTCGGCACCTATAATTGCATTGTGCTGACGATAACCCGTAATATTCTCGGCACCTATATAGATGTCCAGCGCCCTCAATTTGCGGGTAATCTGTGCATAGAGGACGGGGTATACGGGCGTGTACTCCATTTCCCATTCGCGGGCAGCATAATCCGGCAGGCGCATGGGGCCGTTCAGCTGGGTGGTGAAATCGAAAATCCACTTGCTCAGGTGGGTCTTGTATTGCAGATTCAGCACGCCCTTGAACTTGCTGGTCATCGGCCGCACAATCACATGGCTCAAGTCGGTGTTTTTCTCGAAAGTCCTCACCTTGGGGTCCGTGTAGCGGAATGTCACCAACGCGTTGAAGTTCTCGCTGAATTCCGCCGAAATGTCGGCCTGGATCGTTTGGGTTGCGGATTGGGTCATGCAGATCCTGGTCGTATTCTCCGCCCATTCGGCATCGGCATAAACCTGCTTGTTGAAATCGGTGCGGAAATACTCCACGCTGAGAAAACTTGCATCCTCGTCCCCTATCGGGAGATACCAGGTGAGGTTTGCGCCCATCGTAATCGCATCCTCCAAATCCATGTTAAGGCCGCGCTCTTTTGCATAGCCGCCTTTGCCGTCGGGTGTCAGCTCGTAGATGATGTGGCGGTTGTTGGAGAACAATCCGTAGTTGTCGGCGAAGACACTGGGCGAGTGGAATGCGCGGCCGATGCTTCCTCTTAGCACCAGATCGTGAATGGGGTTATATTTGAGAGTCACACGGGGAGCGAACATCCACTTCTTATAATACGTGTCGTAGTCCAAGCGGGCGCCCACGACGGAAGTGAATTTCTCACCAGCGCGGAAGGTATATTCTCCCATGGCTCCGGCTTGCAGTTCATTCTTGAGAGGAATCGGCAGTTCCGCCTCCTGATCCAACCCGTATGCCCCGAAGAAATAATTCTGGTCGGTGACATCCCACTGCCCGGTGAGGGCGAATTCCACCGTATGGCTGTCGTTGATATCGTTGTGATACAGCAGATTGGTGAACAAATCGTCCTGTCGGCCGTCGTAGCGGTTGCGGCCGAAGGAGGCATCGGTGTCGTAATGGTTATAGGTTGTAACAAAGGCGATACTGCTACTCTGGTCGTCGGCAAGCGGAAGGCCCACCTTGACGTAGCCGTTGAGCAGGCGGTTGCCGATTACGGAACCCCAGGCTGCGGGCGAGATGTCGTAGCGCATTGTCTTGTCAAAGGCGGTCTGACCGCCGACGCGGGCGTCGTCCACCACCTTGAAACCGAAGCGCACCTGCAGGCCGCTGGGGGCATAGTAAAGCCACCGGTTACCAATGTTTATCTGACGTACCTTCGGGTCGTCGCGGAAACCGTCCCGGTTATGGTCCATCTTGGGGTCGGCATATGAGAAATATGTGAGCAGCACGGTGCTCCAGCGGTCATTCAGCTGCAGCGCGGAGATGATGTTGCCGTCGTACATATTATCGCTGCTGGCATATAGATTGACGAACAGAGGCGTCTCGTCCACCGGTTTGCGGTGCTCCATGTTGATGATGCCGGTAATGCCGCCGGCATCATTCGCCACGCTGCCGGGGCCCTTGGCTATCTGGATGCTCTCCAGCCACTGGCCGGGAATGTAGTTGAGACCGAAAGTGGACGCGAGCCCCTTCATGACGGGCATCTTCTCGTCCTGCATCTGGGTGTAGACGCCGGAGAGGCCCAGCAACTTAATCTGTCGTGCGCCCGTTACGGCATCCGAATAGCCCACGGTGACGCTGGCGGTATTCTCGAAACTCTCCGCCAGATTGCAGCATGCCATCTTGCAAAGGCCCGCCGTGGTGATGGCCTCCGTCTTTATCTGGGAAAGACGCTTGAGACCCGCCTGGCGGGCGGTCGCGACAGCCTCCTGCAGTTCGTTGCTGCCAGTCAGGCAGAATTCGGCTGAAGGTGTACCGACCGTCACCCTGACGGTGTCCTGGGAATAGCCCACATAGGTCGCCACGAAAGTGGCATCGTGGTGCAGATCAAGGGAGAAGCGACCGTTCTCGTCGCAATCCAGAAGCGTCTCGTGCTCCAGATAATAAACCTGGGCGAACGGCAGAACGTCCCGGTTTCCGTTGGTATCCTGATAATATACAGTGCCCGTAAACGACTGGGCTTGCAACCCAGCCGAAAGGCACATTGTCATCAATAAAAGGAATAATTTGTTTTTTGTCATAATATTCTGTCATTAAGGGTGATACACTGTATGCGCCAAAGGCGCTCAGTGCATCATGCCCTTGCGACAGAATACAATGCGAGCATGGACCTCCCGGATGGCCGGACTGAGGCGGTATAATTGAAGATCACCCTCCCGAAAGCAGCGCAAACCGACTTGAATGAAGGCTGCAAGGTTCTCTGTGCGGGAGCGCAAATGCCATCCTGGACATCGTCATTGTCGGTTATCTGTTCAGAGAACAAAATATGGACGGAATTGTGGCAGCAGTCACTCTCGCTTATCTGCAACCCGTCCGGCTCTGCCGCCTCCGAATGATGACTGTGATGGTGGTGATGGTCACAATGTGCCTCATCTTCGCAGTGATGGTGATGCACCTGCTCGCAATCGTCATCTGCAAGCACGCTGAGCAGCTCCACCGTATGGTCGCAGGTGCATTCGTGGATCTTGAAACCCGCGAATGCCGCCAGATAGACCACCAGCAGCAGCACTACAGAGATATTGCCTGCAAACTTTTTCACTCTCGCAGCTATTTGATCTCGGTGATGAAAGGCATACGGGCGTAAACGGTGGCAACCTCAACGTTTCTGAGGAAGTCGTATGCAGTCTCAAACTGTGCCACTGCCTGTTCCCAAGAGGAAACCGGCTTGGTCTCGGCGAAGAACGCCTTCATGGATGCCTTGTTGCCGAACATCTCCATCAAGCGCTCCATAGTGGTCTTGGGTGTGGGGCACTCCACCAGTTTGTAATCTGCCAGACCGGCTGCCTGCGCAGCGTATGCTATAGCATCTACCAGGCCACCCTTCTCGTCGGCCAAACCGATGCCGAAGGCATCACAGCCGCACCATACGCGCCCCTGGGCAATCTCGTCCACTGCCTCTTTGGTCAAATTGCGGCCGTTCGAAACGATAGTGAGGAACTCGTCATAAATATCCTCAACCGATTTCTGCATATATTCCTTTTCGGCTGCATCCAGGCTGCGGATAGCGCCCATATCGGAATGGTCGTGACTGTTGACGCTCTGGATATTGACCTTAAGGGTCTTGCGGGCGGCATCGCCGATATTGGGGACTATTGAGAATACACCGATGGAGCCGGTGAGCGTGGTGTTGTCGCAGAAAATCTTGTCGCACTCCGCAGAGATCCAGTATCCGCCGGAAGCGGCATACTCGCCGTAGGAGGCGATCACCGGCTTGGTCTCTCGCAGCAACTCCATTTCGCGGCGTATGAACTGGGAAGCCTGAACGCTGCCGCCAGGGGAGTTCACGCGGAATACCACAGCCTTGATGGTGGAATCACTGCGCACCTTCTCTACCTCGGCTGCGAATTTCGAGCCCACGATATTCTGCTCGGTATCGCCGTCGATTACGATTTCACCGTTCGCATAGAGCACAGCCACCTTATCCTTCGATTTGGAGGCAATCTGGGCCAGCTTGCCGGGAGCATAGTCGGTCAAATTCACGAAACCGACCTTCTCGAACTTGTCGGCAGAAGCCAGGTTGCACAGGTAAGCCTTCATCTGGTCGGCATAGTAGATCGTATCCACCATCTTCCTGTCCAGCAGACTCTGAGCTTTCTCCAGCTCCAGATTGTTGATCCATCCGTCCAGATCTTCGCGGGTAAAGTCGCGGCTGGCGCAGATTTCATCGGCTATAGAATTCCACATGCCGTCTACCATAGCCTGCAGTTGCTCGCGGTTCTCATCGCTCATTGCATTCTTGATAAACATCTCGCCGGCAGATTTATACTTGCCGTGGCGTATCAGCTGAATGTCAACTCCCAGTTTATCCAACAAGTCCTTGACAAAGATCGACTGAGAGGCGATACCAAGCATCATAGACTCGCCGTTGGTGTTCATAACCATCTTGTCGGCAGCGGATGCCAGATAGTAAGAGAGAATCGTGTGGTTCTCGGCATATGCCACTACCGGTTTGCCGCTGGCGCGGAAACGGTTCAGTGCCGCCCTCAGTTCCTCGGCATTCGAGGTGGAGAGGGACATGCCGTCGGTATTCAAATAAATGAATTTGATGGCGGGATCCGTGGCAGCGGCATCTATTGCTCGCACTGCATCAAGCAGTGAAATTCTAGTACCTTCGTTACGATTGGAAAGGGAGGCGACAGAAAAATCCTCTGCAGTGCGTTCGTTGATCATGCAAGTCTTGTCAATTCTGAGCACGGAGCCGCTCTTAGGTGAGGTGCTTCCCTTCTTCATGGAAGATGCAGCAGCGCTGCCAATCATCCCGAAGAAAATGAACATGCAAACCAGCATCGCTATCAGGCAACCCAATAGCGAGCCGAATACTATTTTCCAAAAAGTTTTCATTGATATTGATTGTTATTTTGTTTTCTAAAGTACTTCCATTATCAGAGGGAGCCGTGTCGCATTGGAGCCCTTGATGAGGATGGTTTTTCCTTCGGGCTGCAATTTGCGGAAATACTCCTTGAGTTGCAGCGATGTGTCGAACACCAGGTCGCTCTCGGAGGCGACCGCCTTGAACTCGCTGCCACCTACCAGATAAATCTCCGAAGTGACCTTGCGGGCCTTCTCCAGAATCTGGGAGTGAGCTTCAGCGGAATATTTGCCAAGCTCCAGCATGTCGCCCAGCACCAGCACCTTGTTGGGGAACGATGTGGCGGCGAAATTGTCCAGCGCTGCGTTCATGCTGCTGGCGTTGGCGTTGTAGGCATCCAGAATCACAATGTTGCGACCTGTGTCGATCAGCTGGGAGCGGCTGTTGGAGGGGACATACGCCTCGATGGCGCCCACTGCGGCATCGAAATCCACCTCGAAATAACCGCCGACAGCCAGTGCAGCAGCCACGTTGGTGGCGTTGTAAGAGCCTATAAGACGGGTTGTTATGCGACTCACAACATCGGCGGCCTCTATCTCCATGGTGAGGTAGGGATTGACGCGGGAAGTCTTGAGCACATGCATCCCGGCATACTCCACGCCGTAGGGCATCAGCTGCATCCCCTTGCGGGAGCGGACCATCTCATCCAGATCCTCATTATCGGCATCGTAGAATGCTATTCCACCATGCTCACTGAGCCAGTCGTAAAGCTCGCCCTTGGTCTTCTTGACACCTTCGAAATCGCCGAAACCCTCCAGATGGGCCTTCCCCACGTTGGTCACCAGACCGCAGGTAGGCATGGCCAACTGGGTGGAAGCAGCGATCTCGCCGGGGTGGTTGGCACCCATCTCTATTACCGCAATCTCGGTCTCGGGAGTTATCTCCAGCAGGGTCATCGGCACGCCGATGTGATTGTTGCGGTTACCCTTGGTGCAGGTCACTTTGTATCTGGTGCTCAATACGGCATTGACCATCTCCTTGGTAGTGGTCTTGCCGTTGGTGCCGGTGATGCCTATCACCGGAATATCGAACAGGCTGCGGTGATACTTGGCCAGCGCGCGGAAGGCGGCCAGCGAGTCATCCACAACAATCAGTTTGTCGGCCAGGGTTGCATCTGCATTTTCATAAATGTGGATATTGTCCACCACGCAGCATTTCGCTCCCCTTTCGATGGCGTGAGCAGCAAATTCGTTTGCGTCGAAATTGTCACCCTTCAATGCAAAAAACATCTCACCGCCAGCAATTTCGCGGGTGTCGGTGGTGTAGCCTTTACAATCCTGAAACAGTTTGTAAAGTTTCTCTACATTAAATTTTTCACCTCTAAAGTCCATATATTAGTTATTTTGTTCCAGTTGATCCGAAGCCGCCTGTGCCACGTGCACTCTCTTCCAACGTCTCCACCTCTTCCCACTCCACGCGTTCGTGACGGGCCACCACCATCTGGGCGATGCGCTCGCCGGGATTGATGATGAACGGCTCTCTGCCAAGATTGACCAGCAGCACGCACACTTCACCGCGGTAGTCGGCATCGATGGTGCCGGGGGCGTTTGTGACGGTAACCCCGTGCTTCGCAGCAAGGCCGCTGCGGGGGCGCACCTGTGCCTCATATCCTTCGGGAAGCTCGATGAACAGCCCCGTGGGAACCATTGTCCGATCCAGGCTGCCCAGGATTATCGGCTGCTCTATGTTCGCCTTCAGATCCATCCCAGCCGAATACTCGGTGGCATAGGCGGGAGCGGGAAACTGAGACTTGTTGACTATCTTGACTTTCATATTATCAGACATTTCTCGTTTTAAATAAATACAATGCGGTGGGCACCAGATATACCAGCATCAGCAAGGTATGCACGCCCATCTTGGGCCAGAGCGGCATCTCGGGCAAAAAGCGCGATGCGGCGAAGATGGCCAGCGCAAAGACTATGCAGAAGATTATCTTCTTCCAGTTGTAAGGGATCGGATAGTATTTGTTGCCCAGGATGAGCGAAATCACCATCATCACCAGATAGCTGGCGATGTGCGCCCAGGCGGCGGCGTGATAGCTGTAGCGCGGCATGAACACCACGTTGATGACTACGGTCACAAGCAGGCCCGCCAGAGTGATCCACACCGCATAGTTGGTCTTGCCGGAGAGCTTGTACCACATGCTTATGTTGAACTGCATCCCCAGCATAACGTAGGCCATCAGCATTATGGGCGTAATCTCCAGGCCGATGCGGAAGTCCTTGCCCAACAGCAGCCCGATGACGTCCATATAAAGCATCACGAACAGGAAGCCCGCCATGCAGAAGGCCACGAACCAGGTCATCACCTGTGCGTAGAGCGTCTTGGAATCCTTCTGCTTCTCCCTCTGGAAGAAGAACGGCTCGGCGGCGTAGCGGAACATCTGAACGAAGAGCGACATTATCACCGCTATCTTCACTCCGGCCTGGTAAACCCCCAAATCGGCACGCCAGGCGGCACCGTCCAGCGCACGCATCAGCACCCTGTCCAACAGATCGTTCATCACGCCCGGCAGCCCCGCCAGCATAAGCGGTATGGAATAGACCAGCAATGCTCGGCAAACATTCTTGTCGGGATTGAAACGAAGACGGAAAATCTCCGGCAGCAACAGCACCAGACATATGATGCAGCTGACCAGAATGGCAAAGATGGCGTATGTAAAGTCGGGAGTCGCGCTCACGAAGTGAGTAATCAGTGAAGTACCGTGACTTGCCAGATAGGCCGGCAGCGCAAGGTACAATAACAGATTAACCCCAAGCTCCGTGAAAATTTTCAAAGTCTTTATCACCGCAAACTTGAGAGCCTTGTGCTCGTACCGCAGGCGGGCAAAAAGGATGGCGGTGATGGTGTCTATCAGCAGAATGGCGCCCACATAGACGATGATTTTACCGAATCCCTCATAGCCCAGGGCAGAAGAGATCCTGCCGGAGAACAGCGACACACCCACAAAAAACAGCAGACACAGCCCCAGCACAATCATGAAAGCGTTGGAGAAGATGCGGTTGGGATCGGCCTTGGCATCACCCTCCTCTGCGGCGTTTTTCTCTTTCTGTGCGTATTTGAAGCAACCCGTCTCAAGACCCAGCGCTAGCACAACCTGCAAAATGGCTATGTAGGCCAAAAACTCCGTGACTATACCATAGTTCTCCCGAGAGAGAATATTGGTATAGAGCGGAACCAGCATAAAGTTCACGACCCTGGCCAGAATAGTGCTCAGGCCGTAAATAGCGGTCTCGCCTGCTAGCTGTTTGAACGGATTTTTTGCCATATTATAAAATCTTGTAAATATAGTAAAAAATCCGGCACGACAGTCAGTTTAGGCCTTTTTTAGTTTACGTTTTGCAAGAATTCCAAGAATGGCAAAGACCAGCATTGCACCAAACATCATCACGATGCAGGTCATAGAGAATGCATCGCCGCGGCGGACGCTATCGGGACGGAATTCAAAGCGGATATGATGGCTGCCGGCGGGCACGTTCATCGCCCGCAGCGTGTAGTTCGCACGGTAATGCTCCGCTGGAGCGCCGTCAATATAAGCCTTCCAGCCGAATGGATAATATATCTCGGAGAAGACGATGCTGCCGCCCTCGGGACTGCTGCAGTCATACTCCAGGATATCGGGTTTATAGGTTGTCAGATGAACCTCTGCTCCTTCGCCCGCCGGCTTGAAATCCGCAACGGAAGCGCCAAAGGCGTCGGTGTCCACCACCATCGCCTTCTTGAGATCCACATCCATCAGGGCAGCGCACTCGGCATCGGCGCCCTTGACCGCGCACAGAGTGTCAACGAACCACGCGTTGCCCATCGCATCATCGTTGGGCACCGCCATGGTCATCCCGTCCTGTTCCACCACGAAATATTTGGCGTTGAGCATATTGATCACCGGCAGGTGCATCTGGCCGAGATGTTCGTCTATCAAATCTTGATAACGGCGCAGCTTTGCGGCACTGTAGCCGCCTATGGACTTCAGGCGATAGCTGGTACGGTTCTCCGTGAACGGATCGCCCGTGGCCAGGTTAAACACCCTGAAATGGGGGTCTTTGTCGGCCAGGATTGCCTGCTCCCAGGGTTGCACCTTGAAGTTCTGGTCAAACTGTGCGGGACTCTGGAAATAGTCGGCATTGAAGAAGCGCTGATCCACGCCCCACAGGTCGACCACAATAAGCAAGCCCAGCAGCGCCGCCGTCCAGACCTCTTTGAGTTTGCCTGCAGCGAACAGCCAGATCACGGCCGCTCCAAGCACGATGAACAGAAGGCTGCGCCATGCATCGGCACTCAAGAGCGCCGCCCGCTGATCCACGATCATCGGCATCAGCCACTCGGGCAACTGCTGCGCATAGTAAGCATCGTTAGCTCCCACCAAAGGCAGCAGTGATTTGCCGAATAGGGCCAGTATCAGACAGATACCGCCGGTGATGCCGGCACTCCATGCCAGCGGACGGAGCAGTTTCTTGCGCTCCACCTTGCCTTCGGCTATCTCCTTCACCGCCAGGAATCCCAGCAGCGGAATGGTAATCTCCGCAACCACCAGTATCGACGATACCGTGCGGAACTTGTCGTAAAGCGGGAACCAGTTGAAAAACAGTTTTGTAAAGGGCATGAAATTGTGCCCCCAGCTGAGCAGCACCGAGAACAGCGTCGCCGCCAGCAGCGCCCATTTATAAGGCCCTTTGACGATAAACAGTCCGAGAATAAATAGTAGGCATACAATCGCGCCAAGATAAACCGGGCCCGAAGTAAACGGCTGATCACCCCAGTACATCGGGGCGTTTTCGCAGAAACCGGCTGCCGCCTGCGGCTGTACGCCCTTGGCCACCATTGCCTTGTACAGTTTTGAATCGCGGCCCAGTTCATAGTTGCTGCTGCCGCCCATATAGTCCGGCACCAGGAATGTCAGGGTCTCGTCTATTCCGTAGCTCCACTGCGTAGCGTAATCGATATCGAGTCCACCGGCACTCTGGCCTGCCGCAGCTGCATCGTGATTGAGGTCGCTGTGGCCACCGCGCATCGTCTGCGTCATATATTCCCTGTTGGCAAAGGTGTTGGCGCTGGTCACACCCAACCCTATCGCAAAGCTTGCAAAGAATATCAGGGTTGCCACAACCCACTGCTTCATCCGCTTCTCCTTTATGTGGATATATAGCTCAGCGCACCACAGCACGCCTGCCATCAGGCAGATATAATAGGCCATCTGCGGATGCGGCGTTAGGCCCATCGCGGTGAAGAACATCACCATGGCGCTGCCCCAGCCGTATTTTTTCTTGTAAATCAGCAGCATTCCCACCACCATCAGGGTCATCCACGCCAGCGAACTTGTCTTGCCGCCGTGATTGGCGCCGATTATTATCAAGAAGTACGACGAAAGAGCGACTGCAAAGGCACCCGCAGCACTCATCCACTTGCTCACCCCGAATGCTCTCATCAGCAAAAAGAAGGCTATCAGATAGAAGAAGATGGTCATTATCTGATTGTTGTGACCCCAGTGGAAGAAGTTGTAGAACGGACTAAGGACCCTCTCGGAGAGATAGTGCGCTCCGCCGATCTGGTAGTTGGGCATGCCCGAAAAGAGCGCCCCGGTCCACCAGGAGTTACCTCCCTCGTTAATGCGGTAATTGCGGCACTCCTGCACCGCCGCCGTGCCGTTCACGCCGTCGGCATTGCCTATCACCTTGCCTTCCAACACCGGATAGCAATAGATGGCCGCAGCAGCAAAGAACAATATAACAATCAGAATATATGGGAGAATGTCTTTCTTGAAATTCATATTGCAACTGTTTGCTGCAAAGATACAAAAAAGAGCAGACCGTTTGGCCTGCTCTTTCATTATAGTATCAATACTTTAGAACTTAACCCTATAGGTAAGCATCAGATCGCTGAGACCTGAGGTTATGGTCGCCAACGGAGCGACGCAATAGGGATTGCCATCTTCGTCAAATGCGTAATCGTCGTAGGGCTTCATGCTGTATTTATCCTTGACGGAAGTGCGGAAAGCCAGATCCAGAGAGGAGTTCTCGGTGATGCGCTTTCCGATACCGAAAGAGATATACTGATATGCAGGAGCGTTGTAGAGATAGCAGTTGTAGCCTGCACGCAGCGACATGTCACTCATAATGTTCAGTTCGCCGCCGAGGCGGATTATGGTGCCGTTATAGACATTGTTCCTGATAGCGTCGTTGGCATCGCTGAAGGTGTTGGTGTTGTGGTTGGCATCGCTCATCACCATCTTGCTGTAATTCACGCGCTCCACATCTGCACTCAGCAGGCCCTGACGGCCGAATACCACAGCCGCACCGAGAGAGAGTCTCGAAGGAGCCTTCACTCTGTATTCAAACGACCTGGCATCGGTGCCCCAGTCATAATATTTCTCATCGGTGGCAGTACCATCGAAGTTGGCATCCATATACTCATCCCATGTATCGGTCAAGTCGAACACAGTGGGAGTAGTGTAAGATATACCCAGACGGAGGAAGTCTACCGGCACCCAGATGGCTCCCAACTGGAGGTTTACACCTGCACCGCTGGTACGCTGCCAGTAGTTGTATCTCATGGCCTCGAATCCGGTGTCATAAAGGTCACCCTCACGTGCCTTCTCACCATACCAGAGATTATCCTCAAAATCAACCATCTTGATATTCAAGTTGGCACCCAGATATAGCCGGTCGTTGAAATTCGTGCCGAAGTTGAACTGCATGTCGTAGATGCCGCCGCCGGTGGTGCGGTCGTAGTACTGATAGAGAGGATTCTCCACGCCCAGACCGCCGTCCCAGATATTCTCGGTAGCACCGATATAGGAGTCTGACAGATCGTTGTACGGGTCCAGCAGATAGTTCTTCCAGGCCATGATCTCCTGAGGTGTGCAGTAGCCCACGTCAAAGGCATCTTCAGCACCGAGATAGCTGCTGTCTACACCTTCCAGACCGGAGGCCAGGTTGCCCAGCAGACTGGTCTGTGCATCGTATCCGCCAAAGGCTACCCTGCCGTTGAAATTGTTGGTCTTGGTCAGGCCGAAGCCGAATGTGTAATTGACCAGGCCATAATCCCTACCGGTAGGGAGGCTGAACACGGCCGCGATATTGGGAACGGTGAATCTGGTGCGGGATGCTTTCTGGGTGTAATCGCCCTCCGAGCACTCGAACAGCGAATTTGTGCTGTTCCAGGAAAGACCTCCGGTGACTGAGAACTCACAGCAATTGTAGAGTGCGGAAGAGGCGGGATTGATGCCGAGGGCACCAAGATCGCCGCCGAGGGCGGTGAAGGCATTACCCATCGCCATGGTGCGGGCACTTCCCACATAGAACTGCTGGGAATACCTCAACGCATCTTCCACCCCTTGAGCGCCGGCAGAGAACGTAGCCGCTGCCAACAATATCATGATTATAAAGCTGAACTTTTTCATTTTAACCGTAAATCTTTAAGAATTAGACAGTAGTTAAGTTATGTCCGTATGCAGGCTTACCTGCGACCGCCGGAAGATCCGCCGGAGTGTCCGCCGCCACCTGAGTGACCGCCACCGGAAAATCCGCCTCCGCTGGAGTGGCCACCACCGGAGTATCCGCCACCACCGGAGTAGGAACCGCGGCTGCTGGAAGAGCTGCCTGAGTATGAACTACGGCTTGAAGAACTGCTCGAAGACGAGCGGCTGCTGGAGCCGGAATAACTGCTGCGGGAGCTGCTCGAAGATGAGCGGCTTGGGCTGCCGGAGTAGGAAGAGCGGGAGCTGCCGGAAGAACGGCTGGAAGAGCTGCTGCGGCTTACGCTCGAAGAAGGAGTGCCGCGGCGGGTGCTGCTGGAGCCGCTGTAGCTCGGACGACTGGTTGAAGTAGAACCGCTGCGTACTGCAGATGAACTGCTGCGGGTGGTTGTGGTACCGGTGCTGCGTACTGCAGATGAATTGCCGGCAGAACGGCTGGTCGAACCGGTGCTGCGAACGCCGGTCGAAGAGGATCCGCGTACTGCAGAAGAGCTATTCCTTGTCGCTGCACCTGTAGTTACGCCACTGGTAGTGCGGTTACGTACTGCAGATGACGAAACGGCCGCGGTGTTGGTACCGGAAGTACGGCGTCCGTCGATCCTTGCGGTTGATGCACGGGAAGTGCGGGCAGTGTTGGCAGCTACAAGATTGTTGCTGCCGGCGCGGCGGGCCGATGTCGAGGTCATGTTGCTGCTTGCAGCACGACGGCCGCTGCTGCTGGCCATTGCCATCGCATGACGGGTGTTGACGTCGGCATTGTTATAATTGCCGTTCGCCATACGACGCCGTCCGTCGTAGCCACTGGTGGTGTAGCCGTAGTGGTGACGGTTGAAACCGCCATGCCATGCGAAGCAACTGCCGGGACCTCCCCAGTGATGATGATGGCTGTGATAGCCCCAGCCATAGTAATAAGGTCCGTAGTGAGGGCCCCAATAGCCATAGCTGCACCAGTTCCAGTGATACCAGGGATCATACCATGCCCAGCTGCTGTACCAGAACGGGTCACGCCAGCCCCAGCCGTACCATGAGTCATACCACCAGGTGTTGTACCATGCATAGTGATGACGCCAGGGGGAATACCAGCTGTAATAGTAGCTGGGACCCCACCAGGGGTTGTACCAAGGGTTGTCCCATCCGTAGTAGTCTACATAAACTATATAGCTTGCTGTCTCGGGTTCGTCGAATTTGCGAAGTCTTGCTTCGTAGGTCTCGTCGTCATCGAGTGCGTACACATCCACTGCGTACTGGTCAGCAGGCTGTGAAGTGCGGACCGCCCTGTCGCCAACAATAGTGACGCGCGCTCTGTCGGGGCGGCTGTAGATACTGTCGTTATAGACAGATGAATAATAGCTGGTCGTGCCGCAGGAAGCGAGCGCGAACGCTGCGAGGAGCGATAAAATAAAAAGTGTGTTTTTCATAATATTACCTCCTTGTATAAATTATTTTGTACTTTTGTCACACTTTACAAATGCAAATTTATCAAAATTTATACCAATAATTTTACACTATGGCAAAAGAACTGACTC
>JAEEGL011273176.1_pt1 | contig 14928 bp, 12 predicted proteins | sample 9134231 | NCBI WGS metagenome assembly JAEEGL01 (sample SAMN16246548, study PRJNA631951) | gut metagenome | biome: gut microbiome; feature: rumen; material: fiber-attached | host: Bos | place: Iran: Karaj | collected 2018-10
CAAAGGAGGCTTTAAATGAAGACAAACGAAGGAAATTATGTAATGTGTATTTTCACCGGCAAAATCTGTTATACAGAACGCGAAGCCGGTCTCGTAATCAATGGCTGCAAAAAACACTTCTACGCAGGCCACGGTCGCTGGGCTAAGTCGACTCACGGAAACTCCAAATCAATTCCCCGCCGCAAATACTACTGCAAAAACTGCGGCTTTTATCATGTAACACATCTTGCGTTGTACGATATGGATTCTCAGAATTATGCTTGGGAAGATGCTTTTTACAAGGAGTATGAGAGAAGGCAGGGGAAGGGGAGGGGAACTTTAAGCACATAAAGAAAAGGGTGTTGTATAAAATATAGAAAACTTAAGGAGTAGAAAAAAATAAATCGTTCTAGAGAGAATTATAAACTATTTATAATTTTTTTAATATATTTAAAAAATATAATGATTACAATAAAATACTCGATTTAAATATGAATTTTTTTCTTTTTAAGAATATAAAAATAGATTATAATATAATGGTTATTTTTGGTAGTATTCTTATCGATAAAATATTAGGACGAATATGAGTGATATTATCAATCCTTGTTATTTTTCTAAAGATCAAATTAAAGAGTTAGCTGCAATCTTTGCAAAGTTTATGAATTATGTTCCTGTAAAAAGTAATCTATGGGAATGTGTGGAAAAGATTGGAGGAAAAATAACTTATGACAACAATAAGATTGACTCAATAGGTGGTCCTATTTCTGTAAAGAAAAAGAATGCTTTTATCATTTATTTATCACCCGTTACTGGTAATCAGAGAAACAATTTTACAATTGCTCATGAATTGGGGCATTATGTATTACATTCAAAACTTGGGAAAATACCAATAGAAGCCAATCGAGAAGAAGATAGTCATGATTTAATTGAACGAGAAGCAAATTGTTTTGCTTCAGAATTTTTGATGCCAGAAGAAATGATTAGAAAACAGTATGCTAAATATTCAAAGTCCCTTCCAGAGTTAGCAAATCATTTTAATGTTTCAATTAGTGCTATGAGATGGCGTTGTAAAAACTTGGGTTTACTTTAGTATGAATTCTACACCAAAGATTTATCTTTTCCTAAGTGTCGATGTAATTGGTTCTACTGCGATTAAATATGAGAATAAAATTGATTCTCCAGATAACTTAGATTGGGTCACAGAAATTATAAGTTTTTATGATGTGTTTTCTGAAGCACTTTCAGAAAAAATTGAAGCAAAAAAACGTATATATAATCTTAACAATTCAGATGAATTGATTACCTGGAAATATTCAGGCGATGAAATTCTTTTTTATATTAATATTTCAGAAAATGATCAAATTCTGGAAGTTATAGATGCATTTGCTTCTACATTGGAAGAGATGGCAGATCCAAAAAAGGCAAATAAATTATCTTATAAAGGAACAGCTTGGTTAGGACAAGTTCCTTTTATAGATATAGAGTTTACAAATAATAAAACAAAGTTAATAGATTTTATAGGAACATCAATAGATTGTGGATTTAGATTAGGAAAACATGCATCAAAAATAGATTTAATTGTTTCAATGGAAATAGCATATTTATGTTCTATTTCTCAATGTGAGTTTAAAAGAGGAATAACTTTTCTGAAACGCGAGAAATTGAAGGGTGTTTTAGGCGATTTTGAATATCCAATTTTTGCTGTGAAATTAGGTATAAAGCATCCGGAACAGGAATTAACAAATGATAGTAAATCTTCTATCATAAAAAAATATATTGAGAATTTAATAAAATCTGAAGAAATAAAACGTTATGTAGAGTCTGGAAAAATTAGCCTTGTTAAAAGAAATATTAAAAATTATTTAAAAAAATTTAAGGATCTATCAAAAGACATAGCGCAAAAATATCATGGAATCAAAACTTTTGATGAAATAAAAGATATAGATAATACAACCTCAGAACTAAAAACATTGGAATCAGGTAATAAAGATTTTGATGGATTAAAACGACAACTGGAATCAAATTTAAATAATAAAAAATCTTGAATTCAAATATTTTTCTGTGGTATATTTTAAAAATATCACAGTGTCATTATTTGACACTCTCACCTGCTATACTATAACTATTTATTAACAATTTCTTTATCAGAGGTAAAATAATGGCAAAATTAAAACTCGAAATATTTGAATCTAATAATTCTATTACACCTGTTTCTTTTTATGTTTATAAAGTAATTGCAAAAGAACAAGGCTCTTCGATTCAGCAATTCATGCGAAGTGCGGCTGGGAAAATTTCTTATCGCTTATCAATTCCTGCATTTACGGATGATAAAAGAATTTATACGTTATCTGAATTACCCAAATTAGATGTTGATGACTCTTTTACAATTGTTTTTGAAAAACAGGAAGTATTATTAGTAAAAGATAACAAAGGTATTTACGCAGATTTAGCAGATTATTACATCAAAGAGAATTTGAAAACCAAAAGATTTGCAGAAAAGTATCCAAAGTATAAAACAACAGACAATGTTTCTTCTGCATGTATTTATGAAATTAATAAAACGTTGTCGTCTGATGATAAACAGTTTAGATTACGAAGAGAGTATAATTATAAAATTGAAGTTTCAGATGAAGACAAACTTCTGTTATGGGTAAATGTACGATCTGAATTTGAAACACAGAAAACAATTTATGATGCTATTTGTCAGAATAAAAATATAATTGGAATTAAAGTTGCGAATAATTGGGGAAGATTTGGACAAACGGGAGTTATAACAGCAATTGGTCCAGAGACAGTTTGTGACAACTTACCAAATTTTAAATCATTAAAACAATATATGATTGATACAAATCAGGAATACAGAATAAAGGAATGCAGTGATGATTCCCCAGTTGTACATGTAAGAATGAATAATGGAAAAGATATTTGTTATTATCCTCAGGCTTTAAAACCTATTGTTACTCTAGAAAGAATTGCAAATGATAATCCAGCATTTTCAAAGCAGATTGAAAAATATACAAAATTAGATATGAAAACCAGGCAGCAAATTGCTCAAGATTTTATTAAAGACATTGGACAAATACCGGGTCTTGGAAATTTATCTTTTAACACAGAATATATAGATCCAAAAACAATAGGATTTACAGAACACAATACTAATCCTCCAAAAATAATCTGTGGAAATAATAAGAGGATTGATTATAACAAGCTTTCATTTTTATTTGCAAATGGTTTTTATAAACAACCAGAAAATTCTGTAAAATTTGCATATTTTTATCCAAAAGGACAAAAAGAATTAATGCAGAGTTTCGCGAAATCATTAATGGAGTTCTTAAAAAAAGGTTCCCTATTTGGAGATAATAAATACATAATTGAAAATCTGATGTTATCAGAATTTAAAGCGGCATATGCTCAAGAATATGAAATAGGAGATACAACAAATTACAAAAGGCTTGTTCGTTCCGTATCTAATGAACATTCTTTTGATGTAGCAATAGTTTTGGTTCCTACAGAAGAAGATGAATCTAATCCATATAGTACATTTAAGACTTCATGGGCAGAAAAAAATATACCTTCGCAAATGATAAGTATCAAGACTGCTAAGATGTTTGAAAATAGGGATACAAATGCAATTTGGTTTATGCACAATATTGCTTTAGGAATATTTGCTAAGGCAGGAGGGATTCCTTGGATTGTTGAAGATATTCCAGGGAATATAGACTGTTTTGTTGGTATTGATGTAGCAACTTTGGAGAAGGGTATTCATTATCCTACATGTGCAACTGTATTCGATAAGAACGGGCGGCCTATTAGTTTTTATAAACCCAAAAAAGCACAGAAAGGTGAAAAAATAAATCAGGAAATTTTACAAGAAATCTTTGATGAAGTGATTCTGGGATATGAAGAAAACACTGGAGAACCATTAAAGAATCTTGTAATTCACAGAGATGGATTTAGTAATGAAGATGCAGAATGGTATCAAAATTATTTTAGTAAAAAAGGAATTAATTATTCTGTAATAGAGGTTAAGAAGTTTTTTTCATCTAAGCTTTTACGCGAAGAAAATGGAATTGCAAAGAATCCACAATGCGGAGATTGTTTGGCAAATGAATCGGAAGCATTTATTGTCACGACAGATATAAAAGATGGAAGAGCGTCTCCAAGGCCATTGCATATAAAGAAGCAGGTTGGAAATTTATCAATGGATATTATTTTGCAACAAATCCTGGCTTTAAGTTGTATGCACTTTGGAGCGACAAAAAAACCTCGTTTACCAGTAACAACATTTTATGCTGATAAGATCTGTAAAAATATAGACTACGTTCCAGAAGGACAATTTGGAAACAGATTATTTTTCTTATAGTTTTTATTATCAATCTTTTTCAGATATTCCAGTAATTGCAATGTCATTATTTGGCACTTTGAACTTGTATAATTGATTTTAGAAAAGAGAAATTATCCAAGGAGAAAATTATGTTTAAACTTATTATTCTTTTTACTTTTGCGTTATGGTGTATTTTTGGAGGTTTGCTTTTGAAGTATAAAAGAGTTGTTGTAAAAGATATCCGTAGACAGTAAGGTTAAATTAATAAGAAATGCGTATTTGCGTAAAAAATTTTTAAAAGAAATAATTAATATGCTCTTTTAAATACAAGTAAATGATAACAGCAAAAGGAAAAATTTTATTTTTTTGTTTTTCCATGTTATAATATCTTAATAAGGAGAAAAGAATGGTTTTCAAAGTTGAATTCTTAAAGTTTTGTACAAATCCTGAATATGTAAATTCTGGAAAAGCGGATTCATATGTAAAAGCCATTACTTATTTGTGTAATTATCTTAATCTTGATGTTGATAGCTTAACTAAAAAAGATTTGCAATTGATAAAACAAATAGAGCCTGACTTATCTGTTCCAACAAGTGATTTTTATTCCAAGTTAGAGAAATACTTAATCAATAGGGGAAAAAGATCATATTTAACAAAAGGATTTATAAAAGCATCATTAGGTTATTTATATAAATTCTATAATATTTAATTTGATTATATTGTTATAATAAAACAATTGAAGGAGATCCTTACATTAAGAAAAATGAAAGGAAATATTTATGTATAAACGAATTGTAAAATTTGTAGATTTATTCTCAGGAATGGGAGGTATTCGCGCTGGATTTGAACAAGCTTTTAATGAAGCTGGATATAAAACAGAATGTGTTTTAGTCGCTGAAATAAAAGAAGCTGCAGTTACTGCACTTAAAAGAAATTATCCTGATGATAAAATTTCAGGAGATATAACCAAAGTAGACTCAAAAAAAATAGATGATTTTGATTTTCTTTTAGCAGGTTTTCCATGTCAGGCCTTTAGTGTAGCAGGAAAACAAAGAGGTTTTGCAGATACAAGGGGAACTCTATTTTTTGAAGTTGAAAGAATACTTCGTGATAAGAAACCTTATGGTTTTATTTTAGAGAATGTAGAAGGTCTTGTTACACATGATAAAGAAAAACCTGAAGATAAGATAGGACGTACATTAGAAACAATTCTTCATTCACTAGATTCTTTAGGATATAAAGTAAATTGGAAAGTAATAGATGCTCAATATCATGGTTTAGCACAGCATAGGAATCGTATATATATAGTCGGAACAAAAAAGGAAAAAATTTCTCTAGAAGAGTTTGAAGAAACAACTGCAAATTTTGGTTCAATAATGGAACACGGATTACCAACGAAGAATGATGAGTTTACTACGAAATTATTAAAAAGTTTTAAATTAGAAGAATTATATGGAAAATCTGTGAAAGATAAACGTGGGGGAAAAAATAATATTCATAGTTGGGATTTTGGATTAAAAGGCGATGTTTCAGAAGAAGAAAGAAATTTGTTAAATAAATTACTCACAGAACGGAGAAAAAAGAAATGGGCTTCAATCATTGGTATTGATTGGATGGACGGTATGCCTTTAACAGAAGAGCAAATATCTACATTTTATGAAGCTGATAATTTAAATGTGATGCTTACTAGGTTAGTACAACTTGGTTATCTTGTTTATGAGCATCCTAAGAAAAAAATTGCGATACAAACCGATTCACAAACAAGTATAGTGTATGAAAGAATTCCTGATGAATCAAAACCTAAAGGTTATAATATTGTCACTGGTAAATTAAGTTTTGAATTTAGTCGTTTCTTAGATCCTAATAAAATAACGCCAACTATGGTAGCTATGGATATGGAAACTATTGGTGTTATAGATAATGGAGGAATAAGAAATCTAACATTAAAAGAAGGTCTTCGTCTTTTTGGTTATCCATCTTATTATTCTTTAGAAGATTTTGAGTCTAATGAGAAAGGGGTTAGATTAGGATTTGATTTATTGGGAAATACTGTATGTGTTCCTGTGATCAAAGCAATCGCTGAACGATTAGAAAAAAGTTTCTCTAAATCTATGGTAAAGGAAGGTAAATAATTATGAATACAAATAAACCACTACCAATGTCTCTCGAATCATTTATGAAAACTGCAGCTATGTTCTATATAGATGAGGAACTTGAATTTAATTTTGAAAAAGAAGTTAATAATTCAATTAAAAAAATAAAAACTGAATTGTTTCAGATTACAACAAAAGAAGGTCTTGAAAACTATATTAGATCAGAAGAAGATTCATTAGATAGGATAATTAGTCTTTTAAATATTTCTGAAGAAAAGTTCAAAAGAATAATAACGATGATTAGAATCAGGAAAGGTTTTGTAGTAACTACAGAATGGACCTTGACTACATTAAGGAAACAAATGTTAGAGTATCCTGATTGGATGACAATTGTAACAAATTTATTGATGAAAGGAAGTAGTTTACCTGAATATCAAAATGTTATACCAAATTTTTATTTGGATAATTTCTCAATTGATGCAACAACAATTGGAAGATTGTTGAACGATGATGATTTGAGGCGACTAGTTAAAAAAGGTTTAGATGGGCGTTATAGTAACAAAATAGGGGATAGTGTTTTTAAAAATGTTACATCCAGAATAAAAGAAAAATGTGATAAGGTTGGATTGACATATATAGAAAAAGTAGAACTTCCTCAGTTTGGTAAAAAATTTGGAATGGTAATACCTGACATAAAACATCCACGGATTTTAATAGATGTAATTTATGGTATTACAACATCAAGTACACAGACACGATTTGCTAATACGGTAGAAAATACATATCTAAAACTAAGAGATTATAACGCCGGAAAAACTGATAATGAGAAAACAATATATATAAATATTGTTGATGGTGCTGGTTGGATTGCAAGACAATCAGATTTAAAAGTGATTCATCAAAGTTCTGATTATTTGGTTAATTTGAATTCTGTAGAATCAATTAATGATATTATTGATTACTATCTATAAAAGGAGAAAAATAAGATGACGCTGGAACAAAGAAAAAAGACTTTAACAACAATCAAAGAAGAAAGTACACCAGTAATGACTGGAGTGAAGTTGACCTATCATGGAGAGAGAGAAACTTTTGATGTTTATAGTATTCCTCTAACTGCATTAACATATAATCCTTACAACGGAAGAATAGGTGCTGAAGTAAAATCATATGAAAGACAACATCATGTCCTTGATCCAGATAATCCTGATGATGTAAAAATAATCGAAAAATTTTTATGGGATTCAAAAGAAGATGCAAATGAAAGAACTAGACAAAGTTTATTACACGATCATCAACAACGTTATGGAATTGTTACAGCAGATGGAAAAATTATTGATGGAAATAGAAGAGCAAGTTTGCTAAATAGTATTTGGAGAGATCCTTCAATTCCTGCAAATGTAAAACAACATGCACAATATTTTGAAGCAATAATACTTCCTGTAGATGCTGATAGAAAAGAAATATTACGACTTGAAACAACATATCAAATGGGCGAAGATGCTAAAGTTGATTATGGTCCAATAGAGAAATACTTAAAGGCAGGAGATCTAAAAGAAGCTGGTTTTCTTAATGAAGAAATTGCAAGTTTTATGGGAATCAAGCCAAAAGAAGTTGAATGGTATTTACGTATTCTAGATCTTATGAATGAATATCTTGATGAGTATGGCTATACTGGTATTTATACAATGCTAGGTACCACAGAAGATTCTTTCCAGAAATTGGAAGCAGCATTAAGGGGGTATAAGAATGGCGGTGTTTCTCAGATGTGGGGCTATGATGTTGAGGGTGATGTTTCTGATTTGAAAAGCATAGCTTTCGATTATATCAGATTAGGTTTTGATCAAACTGACTTTAGAGATATCATAAGAAAACCTACAAGTGCTATCAGAGATGCAAGTTTATTTGCTAATGAAAAAATATGGAAAGAATTTACGGATGCTCATTTTAAAATAACTGAGTCTGTAAAAGAGAAACCTGTTGATGACTTATTAAAAGAAAATCCTGATGCAGATTTAAAAAGACTACTAACGGCTCGCGATAATGAATGGCGTAGTAAAGTAGAGAAACTAATGCAAGATAATTTTAATATATCTAGGGATAAATTGTATAATAAACAAAAATCAACAGAACCTCTAAAATTACTACAAAAAGCATATGATGCTCTCTGTGCTGTTGATACCAAACAGGATACGCTTAAGAATTCTCCTGGTATTAAAGATATAGTAAAGGCTATTACAGATGCTGCAAAAAGAATTTCAGATGCATTATAAACATTCTTTGAGGAAATAGATGGCAAACATATTAGTTGATACTAATGATAACGAAGATAAAATAATAGTCACAGGCGATATAGGCGAAATACTAAGTAATCGACGAGCCATGCGGCTGTTGAAAGATAATACCATTTTTTCTGTCAATGATAAAAGTATTGTAGTTGATGTAACAGATGACTTTAATAAAACAATCAATCGTATTCAAAATGCAGTAAAATTTACATCATGTGATTTACAATTTCAGAAAAATGTTCATGAGGGAATTGATTCTTATTATCAAGAAGAACGTAATTTTGAAGAGTTTTCAAAAAATGCATTACGAATACGTAATAATGAATGTGAAATTGAAAATTTCCAAATATTTAAAGATTCATTAATTGATAATCTTCCAAACAGAACATTATACGATTTACAAATGTTAGCTGCTTATCATTTAGCGTTTTCGCAGAATGCATGTAATTTCTCTGTTCCCGGTGCAGGTAAGACAAGTATTGTATATGGAGCTTATGCTTATTTACATAATCTTTCAGAGTCTGATCCAAAAAGAGTTGATAGATTATTAATTATTTCACCGTTAAATGCATTTGCACCATGGGAACTTGAGTATGAAGAATGCTTTGGTCGTAAAGCGACTTCTAAACGTTTATCAGGGAAACTTAGCATGGATGACAAAAAACAATATCTTTATAGTTTTTCTCCTGCTGAAATAACGTTATTATCATATCCATCAGTAATCTCTCTTGTTGATGAAATAAAATATTTCTTGAACAAGAATAAAGTTATGGTTGTTCTTGATGAAGCTCACAAAATTAAAAACACAAGTGATGGTATTATTTCTAAATGTATAATGTCATTGGCAAGTTTTTGTAAAGCTAGAGTTGTTCTTACCGGAACTCCTGCACCAAATGGTTATGAAGATTTATATAATTTATTTAAATTTATTTGGCCAACAAAGGATATTATTAAATTTCATATAGGGCAGTTAAGAGATATGTCTAGAAATATTAATGATCCAAGGGTTGGTACATTATTAGATTCAATAGCACCTTATTTTATGAGAATAAAAAAGAGTGATCTCGGAATCCCTCCTGCGATAAATCATTCTCCAATTGTTGTTGAAATGAAGAACTCACAACGGAAAATATATGATTACATTGAGAAACAATATATTAATGAAATAATTGGAAGTAGAGACCAAATACTTAGAAGTGAATTAATAAAGGCTAGATTAATACGATTAATGCAAGCAGCCACAAATCCAAGCTTATTGAAAGAACCGATTACTAATTTTGCCCAATTAGAAGGATTGGATCCATCATCAATAGACGATGATTCTGTTATGTTACGAGAAATATTAGAATATGATGATAATGAGATACCGGCCAAATTCGAAAAAGCAAAGGAAATAATTGAGAATATTATTTCAGCAGGTGGAAAAGTTATTGTATGGGCTTGTTTTATTAAAAATATTGAAATGTTAAGTGATTACCTGAGAAAACATGGGATAGAATCAAGAACATTATATGGCGCAACCCCAATTGCAGGAGATGAGCTTTCAGAGATTGATGATGATTATTGTTTAACTAGAGAGGCAATTGTAAAGGAGTTCCATAATCCAGATAGTTCATTCAAAGTAATAATTGCGAATCCTTTTGCAGTCTCAGAATCTATTTCATTACATAAGGCTTGTCATAATGCTATCTATCTTGAACGATCATTTAATGCTGCTCATTTCTTACAGTCAAAAGATAGGATTCATAGATATGGTTTAACAAATGATATAGAAACTAATTACTATTATTTAGTTTCTTCTAACTCTGTTGATACTACAATACATGAGAGATTGGAAGAAAAAGAAAGAAGATTAATGGAAATTATTGAAAGTATGCCTATTCCATTATTTGAGAATTATCTTAATGATGATGGCGATGAAGATATAAAGGCGGTTCTGAGGGATTATGCTAGAAGATCTAAGACGGTTTAATAGTATCGGCGATAATGCAGGTATAGATTTTTTCTTAAACCAAATTTTAGAAGATTCTCCAATAGATATAGATTCACTTAAAGAGTTATGTAATTTAGAAAAGAATATAAAATTAACATTTGAAGCCGCTATCATTTTTTTCGAGTATTTAAAAATTATTACAGAGAAAGATAAAAAATTTTATTTGGCAGAGAATGCGATTAAAATAAAAAAATCAGATAATATTCCTAAAACTTTATGTTCAATTTGCTTGAAACAGATAACGACCGATAACATTCTAGATTTAGAAGCAGTATATTATAGTCATGAAAATAATTTATACAAAATAAAAAAGGGTGGTTTTTCTTTTAAATATTCGCTCTTAAGAAATATCCTTATTCAATACAAAGTTATCACTGAAGAAAAAGGGGAATATATCCTAAATTCTGATTATGAGATAATTTTCTCAGAATGTAAAAAAGCTCAACAATATACTCGCACTCTGGAACAATTAAAGAAGCAGTTACAAGAAAAAGAAATCCAAGGAGAAATCTCAGAACAATTTGTACTTGATTATGAAAAAAGACGTTTAGAATCTACAGATAAGGAAAAGAAAATAAAGCGCATATCTATTATTGATGTCTCAGCTGGTTTCGATATTCTTTCATTTAACAATGACCAATCTTCAGATTATGATCGTTTTATTGAAGTAAAATCATATGTTGGAGGCGAACACTTTTATTGGTCTGAAAATGAAATTGAAAAGGCAAAGCTATATGAGGAAAAGTATTATATCTATTTAGTAAATTTTAATGAATTAAACATACCTGGTTATAAACCTGTTATTATTAATAATCCATATAGAAATATATTTATGGATGATTCTTGGGTAAAAACTCCTACTTCTTATTTTATTAAGCATATTCAAAATTAATATTATCTTTCTAAAAATGTATTGTTTTTATAATCGGAACAAAAAATGAAGCAAGTAACAGTAAGTGGTGCAGTTATATTACGGATAAACCCTAAAACAAATAAAAGAGAAATATTTGCAACTCAGCGCGGCTATGGCGATTACAAGGATGGCTGGGAAATTCCTGGCGGAAAACTTGAACCTGATGAAACACCAGAAGTTTGTATAGTCCGAGAAATCCGCGAAGAACTTGCCACAGAAATAAAAGCAGAAAAAATTCTTGGGGTAGTGGACTACGATTATCCCACCTTTCATCTGACTATGCATTGTATTTTGTGTACTATTGTTTCTGGTGAACTAAAATTACTTGAACACGAAGCAGCTCGCTGGCTTACAAAAGAGACTTTGAGGTCGGTGGATTGGTTGCCGGCGGATAGGTTGATAGTGGATAAGATTGAAGAGATTTTGTAAATACTTTCAGTTTCATAGAATTAATGCAAAACAATGATAATAGTTTATTTTTTTGTATAAAGAAATAAAAAGTCATGTTATAATATTGTATTATTATAAAAAAATCGCAAATTGTTTAAGAGGTAATTATGGATTACTTTATTAAAAAAATAGGACAAAAAATAAACTTAGCTAAAGAATTAGAAAATTTTACACAACTGAAAACCCTATTACAAGTAAAAATGGAATATTCTTTACTCTTTATTTTAGCTTATTATAAGAGTAAAAATTTCAATAATATAGGACTTGAAGACCAGGAATATATTAATCAAGTTTTATTTCGTCCTTCTATAGGAGATATTGTTCAAGCAATAGGCAGATTAACAAAAAACGAAGAAAAATATATAAAGAAAATTCTTCATTCAATGGACAAATATACAAATTTTAGAAATAACTCAATCGGACATGGGTTTGTTTTTGAAGATGGACTAGATTCTTTTATAAAAGTATTAGAAGAAATTTTAGCAACTATCTATACATTACCAATAATGAAGGAAGATTTTGATTATGTTTATGTTTTAAATCAGAAAGATTCGTTCTATACAGGAATTTTATATAATTCAACAGGAGAACAATTACCTTGGAAATACCCAAGCGATTCAGGGGAATTTGAGAATGATTGTACCTACGTAATAGATTCAACAAACAATTATATAGATTTATGTCCATATATTTATATAGATACGAACGAGGATTTGTTTTTATATTCAAAAATTACAGATTCATTACTAGGAAGAGTTGACTATAATCAAGTTTTTTCAACTAATCGAATAACAAGAGATTGGCAAGGTTTGCTTACTGTTACTTCAGTTAATGATGAAAATAGAAAAGTATTTCATAATAAAACTATTGCAAATAATTTTGATAAAAACTATACACAATATTTTGAAGTTGGATTGAAAGAGTCAATAAAAGATTTTCTAGAAAAAGACAAGTCAATGGTTGCTTGTACACTTTGGGGCCACGGGGGAGTTGGAAAGACAGCGGTTATACAATCTTTAATAGAAGAATATGAATTATCAAATGAAAAAGTTTTTGATTATATTGTCTTTGTTAGTGCAAAAGATCGAATGTATAATTATAAAAATGGTCATATTGAAGAAATTGTAGAAAGAATAGACTCATTTTCTGATATATTATTAATTATTAATCAAGTTTTAGGAATTCCAAATTCCACAGATCAAGAGAGTATTATAAAAGTAGAGGGAAAATTATTAATTGTTATTGATGATCTAGAGACGTTTAATAAATCCGAAGTTGAAAAAATTCAAGGATTTATTAGAAAATTAGATATTAATAAACATAAGGTTGTATTTACAACAAGAACAAATTCGATTATTGGACAAGAAATAAAAACGAATGAGTTATCTTTGGACCAGACTAAAAAGTTTTTAACAGATATTTTCACGCACGATATTAAGAGTGCTACTATAATGCCATCGCAAATTTCTCAGGATCATTTGAAGAGAATTCATTCGCTTACTTCAGGAAGACCTTTATTTATTTATCAATTGGCTTTTCTAATATCACAACGTGGATTATCAAAAGCCTTAATGTTTGATATTAAAAACACAGAAATGGCTGTTCAATTTCTTTATGGTCGTATTTATGATTACTTATCACCTTATGGTAAAATTATTTTTATTGCTATAGGACAGTTGATACAATCAGATGATAGAACTGGTTCAATTAATACTATTCAGTATGCTCTTGATCTAGAAAAAGATAAAGATAATTTTGAAATTGGTTTTTCAGATTTAATTAAATTAAAAGTAGTTGAAAAAACAGGTGATGGTCTTTATAGAGTATATTCTGATGAGATTTTAAATATAATGAAAGAATATTATGATAAAAGGGATGTAAAATTTCCAACTAAGATCTTTGAAGATAGGTGTCAGCAATTACGAAAATCATCTGCAAATGATATTGAAAAGATTTTACTAGAGAATGCTAATAACTCACGTTTTACTCAAGATAAAGAAGATGTTGTAAAATCTTATGAAGAGGTACTTTCGAGGGAAAGTGCGCCAGATGAAATAAAGCTTGATGCCCTAATGCAATACGCATCATATTTATATAATGACCTAACAGACTATGATGAAACTAAACAGATAATGGAAAGTTATTATTCAAAATTTCAAGAACAGCCAGAATTTATTAAGTTTTATTCAAGTGTTTTATGGGCTGCTAAAGATAAAAAACAGGCTATAAATGTTTTGGAAAAATATTTAACTTCAAAAGATATTTCAACTACAACTGGAATAGAAATTTTCTGCTCTTTAGCTATTAAGAAGTCAATAAATATTATTGATATCCGAGAAGCCATAAAAATGTCTTATGAAGGTGATACTCATACAAAATTACGTAATCAAAAAAAAGATTTTTATGATTATGTAGAAACAATCGGTGGCCGTTTATTTCAGTATGTATATAAATCAGATATTAATCTTTTACCAGAAAAAATCAGACAAAATTTATTGGCAGCGATATTACATGCTATAGATGTTTATATTCGTATACAAAAATATGACGAAGTTTTGAATTATAAACCTTCAATTCTTTCTAAGTTTTCGAACTATCCTGATATGACCAAGAAATTAAATTATAAATTTAATCGTTGTGAATCATACAAAAAACAGTCTTATGAAAAATATAATCAATAATATTGATTTTCAAGTTCTTGGGAGTTGTAGATAAATTAATTTTGGAAAATGCAAATGAACCACAAAAAGAAGCAATCTCCACGACAAATTGTTAATTTACAATAAATCATCCCAAAAATTTGCAATTAAAATTCCAAGTTTTAATCACATGAATTCCTTGGAATTTGCAAATGAATAAAATGGGGACATGAAAGCATCCCCGTTTTATGA
>JAEEGL012205894.1_pt1 | contig 14928 bp, 11 predicted proteins | sample 9134231 | NCBI WGS metagenome assembly JAEEGL01 (sample SAMN16246548, study PRJNA631951) | gut metagenome | biome: gut microbiome; feature: rumen; material: fiber-attached | host: Bos | place: Iran: Karaj | collected 2018-10
GGTGAGGAACCACCTCTTCCCATTCCGAACAGAGAAGTTAAGCTCACCATCGCCGATGGTACTGCCCCACCAGGTGGGAGAGTAGGTAGCCGCGGTTCTTCGAAGCCCTGAAGGTCGTTTGACCTCCAGGGCTTTTTTTTCGAAGAACCGCGGCAAGCCGCGCCTACTACGTTACCCCCTCCCGAAACCCCTCCCCTCGGGGGAGGGACTTATTATTAGAATAAATTGTGTATATTTGTATACTATGAAAAGAGTTGTCATCACGGGAATGGGAATCTGGTCCTGTCTGGGCGTGACGCTGGATGAGGTTCGGGATTCCTTATATAATGGTAAGAGCGGGATTGTGCTGGATCAGGCCCGAAAGGAGATGGGATTCCGGAGCGGACTCACTTCGTGGGTTCCCCAGCCGGATCTGAAAAAGGAACTGCCCCGTTCCCAGCGCGTCTATATGCCGGAACCGGCCCTGTATGCATACTGTGCCACCCGGGATGCCCTCAGGCAGGCCGGAATAGATCAGGATTACCTGGATGCCCACGAGGTGGGCCTTCTTTATGGAAACGACAGCACGGCCCAGGCCGTGTACAACTCCATTGCCAAAATCTACGAAAAGAAAGATACCATGCTCTGCGGGAGTGGTGCCATCTTCCAGAGCATGAACTCCACCGTAACCATGAACCTCGGGGTTATCTTCCGTCTCAAGGGCATCAACCTCACTGTCTCCGGAGCCTGCGCCAGCGGTTCCCACGCCATCGGCCTGGGCGCCCTCCTCATCCAGAACGGTCTGCAGGAGATGGTGGTCTGCGGCGGTGCGCAGGAAGTGAATCCCGAAGCCACCGGCTCTTTCGACGGCATATCGGCCTTCTCCACGCGCGAGGAGGCTCCCACCCGGGCTTCCCGTCCCTTCGACCGGGACCGGGACGGCCTGGTGCCGGGCGGCGGTGCCGCCACCGTTATCCTGGAAGAGTATGAACACGCCGTCAGACGCGGTGCCCCCATTATCGCGGAAGTGCTGGGCTACGGCTTCAGCTCCAACGGAGACCATATTTCTTCCCCCAATGTGGACGGCCCGGCCCGTTCGCTGGAAATGGCCATTCACCGTGCCGGCATCGGCCTGAAGGAGATTGGCTATGTGAATGCCCACGCCACTTCCACGCATGTGGGAGATGCCAACGAAGCCAAGGCCCTCCTGCGGGTGCTGGGAGAAAAGACGGTTCCCATTACTTCCACCAAGAGCCAGACCGGCCACGAAATGTGGATGGCCGGTGCTTCGGAGGTGATCTACTCCATCCTGATGATGAAAAACGATTTCATCGCCGGGAATATCAATTTCGAGAATCCGGACGAGGACAGCTGTCATCTCTCGATTCCCGCTCAAACCGTTGAAGCCCATTTCGACACCTTCCTGTCCAATTCCTTCGGCTTCGGCGGCACCAACTCCACCCTAATCGTGAGGAATGTCTAAACAGTACATCATCATCGGAGGCGGCCTGGGAGGCCTGTTCCTGGGCAAGCTGATGGCCCGGGCTCGGATGGAAGTAACCATCCTGGAACAAGGCCTGCAGCCCGGCGGCGCCCTTCAGACCTTCGTACGCGAAGGCATCCGCTTCGACACCGGCTTCCATTCCGTGGGCGGGATGGAGCCCGGCGGTCCCCTCCGCAAAATTATGGAGCCCTTCGGCCTTACGTACCTTCCCTGGGAAAAAGCCGGAGAGGACGAATGCATTGACGGCGGGCCCTTCATGAGGGTATCGGCCGGTACGCCCTTCGAGATGGAGCACGTGGTAAAGCCCTACGAGGGAAGCACCTGGCGCCTCCGGGGCGGCGGTAAGACCCTGGTGGATGCCCTGGTGAAAACGCAGGATGTGCGTCTGGGGAAGAAGGTGGTGAGTATCTCGGACCGGGAAATCCTCTGCGCAGATTCCAGTACTTTTAGGGCCGATGTCATCATATCGGCCATCCATCCCCGCCTCACTTTCTCCCTGGTGAAAGACCACGTGCGTTCTTCCTATCTGAAGCGTCTTAACAAGCTGGAGGACGGCCCCGGCGCCGTTACGATGAACTGCAAGCTGAGGGACGGGATGCTGCCCTGGCTGGACCACGACATCTTCATCCAGGACAAGGTGATGATCCATTTCGGAGAGAAGGACGAAGACGGCTTTGCCAAAAGCCTGGATCTTCTGGGTTTTGCCCCCATCACTCCGGAAGAGCTTCAGGAGATTGCGGCCACCCGTATTCCGGACATCCGCTACGCCATAGACAAGTTCTGGGTGAGTACGCCCGAAACCTGGGAGCGCTACACCGGAACGCCCGGCGGGACGGCCTTCGGCATCGTGAAGCACACATCGGCAGATTTCCTGCCGCCCCAGACGCCCATTCCCTGGCTCTTCCTCACAGGCCAGAACATTGGCCTCCATGGGGTGCTGGGCACCTGTGTGAGCGCTATGAATACCTTTAACGCCATTGTGAAATGAAAGTTGCCTTGGTAACCGGCGGCAGCCGTGGCATTGGCCGTGCCATCTGTGAAGAGCTCCACAAAAGGGGCTATTACGTTCTCATCAATTATGTATCCAACGATGCGGCGGCCCAGGATTGCCTCTCTGCCATCGAGGAAGAGGGAGAACTGCTGAAGTTTGACGTGGCCAGCCCCGAGGCCGTGAAAGCCGCCCTGGAAGGCTGGCAGCAGGCCCATCCGGAAGAATATATAGAGGTACTGGTGAACAACGCCGGCATCCGCCGGGACAATCTTCTCATCTGGCTGGAGCCCGAGGAGTGGAGCCGGGTGCTGGATACCAACCTCAATTCCTGGTACTATGTAACCCGTACGGTGCTGCAGCCGATGCTGGTGCACAAGTTCGGCCGCATCGTGAATGTTACATCCCTCAGCGGCATCAAGGGCCTTCCCGGCCAAACCAATTATTCGGCCGCGAAGGGCGGGCTCATCGCCGCCACCAAGGCCCTGGCCCAGGAAGTGGCCCGGAAAAAAGTAACCGTGAACGCCGTGGCGCCCGGTTTTATCCGAACGGATATGGTGGAGGGACTGGACGAGGCCGCCCTCAAGAAAGACATTCCCGCCGCCCGTTTCGGGGAGCCGCAGGAAGTGGCCGCCGTGGTGGGCTTCCTGGTTTCCCCGGAAGCTTCCTATGTGACGGGAGAAGTGATTTCCGTTAACGGAGGCTTGTATACTTAGCCAGCGCGGCGCGAAGAATTTCCAGGGAACGGGAGAGGTCTTCCTCCTTTAAGACATAAGCCATTCTCACCTGGTTTTTGCCCAGGCCCGGCGTGCTGTAAAAGCCGGCGGCCGGGGCCATCATCAGCGTTTCTCCATCCAGGCGGAAGTCTGTGAGCAGCCATTTGCAAAAATCCTCCGCGTCCTCTACGGGAAGGCTGGCCACGGTATAGAAGGCGCCTTCCGGCATAGGGGAGTATACCCCCGGTATCTCGTTCAGGCCCTTGATGAAAAAGTCTCTCCGGGCCTTGTATTCTTCGAAGCACTGCCGGGCATATTCTTCCGTCCCTTCAATGGAGGCTTCGGCCACAATCTGTCCCAGCAGAGGCGGGCTCAGGCGGGCCTGGCAGAATTTCATGACGGTTTTGTGTACCTCCCGGTTGTGGGTGACCAGCATGCCGATGCGGACACCGCATTCGGAGTATCGCTTGCTCACGGAATCTATCATGACCACGTTCTCCGGAATGCCCAGCTGCATGGCGCTCAGATAAGGTTTTCCGTTGTATACGAACTCCCGGTATACTTCGTCCGAAAAGAGGAACAGATCGTTCTTGACCACAATCTCCTTGATCTTCTGAAGCTCCTCGGGCGTATAGACATAGCCCGTGGGATTGGAGGGATTGCAAAGCAGGATGGCCTTAGTGCGGCGCGTGATGGCCTTTTCGAATTCTTCCACAGGAGGCAGGCGGAAGCCTTCCTCAATGCGGCTGGTGACGGTTTTTACGCTTAGGTGCGCCGTCTTGGCGAAGGAAATGTAGTTGGCGTAGCCGGGCTCCACCATGATAATCTCGTCCTCCGGGTCCAGGCAGGACAGAAGGCCCAGGAGGATGGCCTCCGAGCCGCCGCAGGTGACGATGATTTCATCGGCCGATACTTCTATGCCGTACCTCTTGTAATAACCCGCCAGTTTGTGCCGGAGGCTGGAATAGCCTTCCGAAGGGCTGTATTCCAGGGTTTTCCTATCCAATGCCTTGAGAGCCTCCAGGGCCTGGGGCGGGGTGGGGAGATCCGGCTGGCCGATATTGAGATGATACACCTTGACTCCCTCTTTTTTGGCAGCCGCCGACAGCGGCGCCAGCTTCCGGATGGGGGAGGAGGGCATCCGAGAGCCCAGGTTGGAGATGTGGGGCATATTATTTAAAGGATTCCTAACATACGGCCGCGGACCAGGAGTGCAGCGCCCATCGGGGCGGCCTTCTGTTTAAGCTGCGTGAGCTTGATGGTGGTATCCTGGTGGGCGATATTGAGCACGTGGCGCTTGATGGCGGTGCGGATGGGCAGCATCAGGAAGTCTCCGGCTGCTACGGCCACCTTGCCGCCGATCACCACCAGCTGCGGGTTGAAGATGTTGATGAGGCCGGCCAGACCCTTGCCCAGGTTGGTGCCCAGCTCTTCTACCGTTTCAATGGCCAGCGTATCTTCGCTCTTGACGGCGTTCAGGATATCGTTCAGGTTCACCTTGCCGTCGGCCTTGTATTTGGCAGCGAGGGAAGAGGCGCGTCCGGCGGCCAGGTTTTCTCCGATGAGGCGCACCAGGGCCGATCCGGAGACGCCCGTCTCCAGGCAGCCGATCTTTCCGCAGCGGCAGATTTGTCCGTTGTCCAGGAGAGGGAAGTGGCCGAACTCTCCGCTATACCCGGAGGTACCGTAGTACAGGTTGCCGTCCAGGATCATGCCCATTCCCAGACCCCAGCTCACGTTCACAAAGAGCATGTTTTTCTCCTTGAGACCGCCGCCCAGGTATTCTCCGTACGTCATGGCGCGGGAGTCATTTTCCAGTACCACGTGAACATTGAGGTCCTCTTCCAGGATTTGGGAAATGGGCCGATGCTCGTCGAAAGAGAAGGTATTGCTGTAGCCGGTGACGGGATTCACGCGGCCGGGGATGCTGAGGCCGAGGCCCATGATCTTGTTCCAGTCCACATCCACCTTGTCCAGGTATTCACGGATGGTGGAAGACATCAGGTGGATGGTGCTCTCGTTGGCTTCCATCACGAAGGGAATGTCGTCCTTGAAGTGGATGAGCCCTCCCTTGAAATCCGTTACGGCTATGCTGGCGTGTTTGTTGCGGATGGCTACGCCCACAAAATAACCGGCTTCGGGATTGAGGCCGTAGATGGAAGGCCGACGGCCGCCGGAGGTGCCGGACTTGCCCAGGTCTACCATAAAGCCCTCGCTCATAAGCTCTCCTATGAGTTTGGTGGCGGTGGGGACGGAAGCGCCGATGGCCTCTGAAATGGAGGCTATGCTGTGTTCTCCATGCTCAATGCACAAATAGAGAATTGTTTTCTTGAGCAGTGAGTTTTTATTATCTTTTTTGTCGAGGAAAGTTTCTCTCATAGTGTAAAGTTTTTATAACCCACGCAAATTTAAGAAAAAAATATTATGTGGGCAAGGGTTTGAATAAAATTTTTTTAAATGCATCAATCCGGAAAAATGATTAACTTTGTGCTTATGTTTGTGAAGTTTAAAACCTGGTGGCGGGAGTTCCGTCTGTCGCTGAGAATCAAGATGATTCTCTCCATCCTGTCCATTGCCGTGGTGCTGCTGATGTCCATCGTCATCTCCTGGCTGGAGTATCGGCACATGTCCAATTATGTGTCCGGCATGATAGCGGATGACATCACGGACCTCCACAACACCCAGCGCCTGGTGGATGCCGTGGACCAGTACAACCTTCAGCTGCTGGCCGTCATCGGAGACGATAACATATCGGCCCTGCCGGATTTTGACAGGGACGGCTTCCTGGCGCACTGCGATTCCCTGAGGCAGTCCGTGACCGTTTCCACCGCTCCTCTGGCAGATTCCGTGATGTATGCCTATTCGGCCTATATGCTGGCATCCATGGAGTTGGAAGAGGTGCTGGAGAGCAATTTCATCAACACCCGGGACTGGTATTTCAACCGTCTTCAGCCCATCTTCGTCCGGATGAGGGGCTATATGGACCGCCTCAGCGAAACCATCCACGCAGACCTTCGCCGCAACTCCGTAGACTTTGACAGCGGTTTCTACCGCAGCATCATTCCCAGCGCCGCCTCCCTGGCCGTGGGAATCCTCCTGCTGTTCCTGCTGATGTTCTTCATCCTGTCGTATTACGTAGACCCTATCTACCAGATGCTCACTTCCCTGAAGGATTATCTGGGGTACCGCCGGCGGTATACGTATACTTTTGACGGAAACGACCAACTGGCAGATCTCAACCAGGCCGTGACGGACCTCACGGAAGAAAACCGCTCGCTCCGCAAGCGGATAGCGGAAATTAAAGAGAGTAAGAGAAGTGAACCTGAAAGTCATCTCCCGTAATGTGGGCGTGGCACTCCTGGTGAGTGCCCTCTTCATGCTCCTGTCGGCCATTGTGTCCCTCATAGACGGGGGAGACAGCGCCCTGGCGCCGCTGCTGATCAGTTTCACCATCACCTTCATCGTGGGCGTTTTCCCCTTTATCTTCACCCGCAAGAACGCCAATATCTCGCTGAAGGACGGCTTCATGATCATCTTCCTGTCCTGGCTGCTGTCCTTTATTTTCGGCGCCCTTCCGTATGCGCTGTGGGGCGGTCCCTTCACGGTGATCAACGCCTGGTTCGAGAGTGTTTCCGGCTTCACCACTACGGGTGCCACCATCCTGGAAGATGTAGAGGCCCTGCCCCGAAGCCTCATCTTCTGGCGGGCTTCCACGCACTTTATCGGCGGTTTGGGAGTTGTGGTTTTCCTGCTTCTTATCATCCCCAATACTTCGCCCATCCGCCTTCGGCTCACCAATATGGAGCTTTCCTCCCTCTCCAGGGACGATTACCGCAGCCGGGCCAACAAGTCCGTCTCCATCTTCGCTTCCGTATTCCTGGGTCTCGGCGCCCTGGCTTTTGTCAGTTATCTGCTGGCGGGCATGAGCTGGTTCGATGCCATCTGCCACGCCTTTACCGTCTGTTCTACCGGCGGTTTCTCTACCCGCAACCTCAGCATCGCCTCTTTTGACTCCACGGCCATCTCCGTCCTCACCATTGTCTTCATGTTTCTGGGGTCCGTGCACTTCGGCATTATCTTTATGGTGATTGTCGGCCGTAGCCTCCGGCCTCTTCGAAACCCCATCCTCCGCTTCTACGTGGCGGCCCTTGCCGTTATCTCGGTGGTGACGTCGCTTTCCCTCAAGCTGGATTCGGCCGATATGACCTGGGGAAAGGCCTTCCTGGACGGTACTTTCCAGGTGGTGAGCTATGCTTCCACTTCCGGTCTTGCCATTGCCGATAATGCTAACTGGCCCATCCTGGCCTGCTTCATGCTGGTGCTGGTGTCGCTGGTGTGCGGCTGCGCGGGCTCTACCAGCGGCGGTCTCAAGACAGACCGCGCGATGGTGCTTTTCAAGGCCATCCGGATGCAGATCCATAAGACGCTGTACCCTTCCACTATCTTTGAGGTGCGCCTGGGGCGCCGCATCCTGCACGACGAAGAGATTTACCCGCAGGTGCTTTATATTGCCATGTATTTTCTCCTCATCGGCCTGTCTTCCGTCGTCTGCATGCTGGTGGGAGACCCTAACAACCACGCCATCCTGGGCTCAGTGGCTTCCCTGAGCAATGTGGGCCCGGCGCTGGGGGATATCGGTTCCATGGGCAATTACAATGCAGAGCCGGCCATCCTCAAGTTCATCTTCTCCTTCGATATGTTCCTCGGCCGCGTGGAGATTTATCCCGTGTTCGCCGTTATTTCCGGAATCTTTAACAGGAAGTACTAGTGGAGCGCTCAGATTTCCTGTACAAGACTTTTCTGGGCCAGTTTGCCTTTGAAACCACCCCCTGCCAGGACAAGCTTTTGAGGCAGGTGGCTTCCTTTGTGACGGCCGATGAGGACATCCTGGTGGTGAACGGCTACGCCGGAACGGGCAAGACATCGGCCCTGTCGGCGGTGGTTTCCGGCCTTACCTCCCTGCAGGTTCCCTGCGTGCTGCTGGCTCCTACCGGCCGCTCGGCCAAGGTGCTTTCCGGCTATTGCGGCCGGCCGGCTTCTACCATCCACAAGCATATTTACCGGCAGAAATCCTTCGGGGCCGATGGGCTGGGCCAGTTCTCGCTGGTGCCCAACAAGGCCCGCGGAACGCTGTTCATTGTAGACGAGGTCTCGCTGATCGGCATTGCCTCTTCGGAGGGGGGCGGGGCTTTCGGCAGCGGCAATCTGCTGGAGGATCTGGTCTGCTTTGTCCGCTCCGGGGTGGATTGCAAACTCATCCTGGTGGGGGATGCCGCGCAGCTGCCGCCGGTGGGCCTGGACGAATCTCCGGCTCTCTCTCCGGAGTATATGGAGGGCTTCGGCGGGGTGTCCTACGCCACGCTCACAACCGTGGTCCGTCAGGCGGAAGGCTCCGGTATCCTTCTGAACGCCACGCACTTGCGTACGCTTCTGGATTCAATGGAAGATCCCATCGGCCTTTCGGATCTGGCCCTTCGCGGGGAAGGTTTTCCGGATTTCCGGCGCATCGGGGGCGGGGAGCTCCTGGAGACGCTTTCGGATGCCTATGACAAGTATGGTACGGACGAAGTGGCGGTGCTCTGCCGCTCCAACAAGCGGGCGGTGCGGTACAACGCCGGCATCCGCGCGCAGGTGCTGTACCGGGAGGAAAAACTTTGCCGGGGAGACCGCCTGATGGTGGTGAAGAACAACTACCGGGAGGACATCGAGGGTACGGACTACATAGCCAACGGAGACCTGGCGGAGCTGGTTCGCATCCGCCACTACGAAGACCGCTACGGGCTCCATTTTGCCGATGCCACGCTGTCCCTGCCAGACTACGGCGGCCAGGAAATCGAGACCAAGGTGCTGCTGGATACGCTGGATTCGGAGTCCCCGGCCCTCACCCGGGAGCAGTCGCAGGCCCTGTGGGAAGGTGTATCGGCCGATTATGCCCACCTCCCCACCAAGAAAAAGCGGTACGATGCCATCAAGGAGGACCCTTTCTTCCGGGCCCTGCAGCTCAAGTACGCCCACGCCATCACCTGCCACAAGGCCCAGGGCGGCCAGTGGGACTGCGTGTTCATCGACAACCCCTTCTGGCAGGACTTCCTGGTCCCGGACGATTTGAAGTGGCTCTACACCGCCCTCACCCGCGCGGTGAAAACGGTCTACCTTGTGAACTTCTCTTCCCAGTTGTTTGTCTAGCTCCTCTCCGGCTCTGGTCCCGGGCCGTTGCGTCCCAGGTCCGCGAACTTTCCGTCCCCGGTCCGCACTTTCCCCAGGGACCTGCGACGCCACAGGCCACCAGCCCCACATTCCCGTCCCCGGTCCCGACCCATTTCACGGACCTGCGACAGTACTTCTCCGGACCCGCGACACCACAGGCCACCAGCCCCACTTCCCCGTCCCCGGTCCGCGAACTTTCCGTCCCCGGTCCGCACTTTTCCCCGGGACCTGCGACACCACAGGCCACCAGCCCCACTTTCCCGTCCCCGGTCCCGACCCATTTCACGGACCTGCGACAGTACTTCTCCGGACCCGCGACACCACAGCCCACCAGCCCCACTTCCCCGTCCCCGGTCCCGACCCATTTCACGGACCTGCGACACATAACACACGGACCCGCGACACAAACCCCACGGACCGGGGACAGTACTTCGCCGGATGGATTTATTAAAAAACTTTGTACCTTTATAGTCATGAAAGCAACGAACTTTATTCTGGCGCTGGGACTGCTGGTGGCAGCACAGGCGCCCGCCGGGGCTCAAAGCAGGCTCCAGCCCATCCCTGTCGGCTATAAGTGGCTGAACAACAAGGAAGCAGTGTTTTCTTACGACGGCTCGTTCGAGGACGAGGACTGTTTCAAGCTCACGCTAAAGGGCAGCAAAACCATCCGTACCGAAGGCTTCCAGGCCCCGGAGAAGTACTCTGACTTCCCGCTCAAACCGCAGGGTGCCGTGAACCTTACCTTCAGCCCGGATTCTACGATGCTTGCTTTCACCCGCGACAACGATCTCTGGGTGGCAGATATCGAAAGCGGTAAGGAAACCCGCCTCACCACCGACGGTACGGAAACCATCATGAACGGTTACGCCAGCTGGGTGTATTATGAGGAAATTTTCGGTCGGCCGTCGCAGTACAAGGCCTTCTGGTGGAGCCCCGACAGCAAGACGCTGGCCTTCTACCGCTTCGATGACACCCAGGTACCGATGTTCCCCATCTACTCGGCGAAAGGCCAGGACGGGACGCTCCGCCGCACGCATTATCCCAAGTGCGGAGAGCGCAATCCGGAGGTGAAAATCGGCTTTGTAAAGCCTTCAGGGGGTGATATCGTCTGGGCAGATTTTGACGAAAAGCAGGATCAGTACTTCGGCACACCGTTTTGGGGAGCGGACAGCCGGCGCTTCTTCGTGAGCCGGGAACCCCGCATCCAGAATACCCTGGATTTGTACTCCGTGTCTCCGGCCGATGGCAGCAAAAAGGCCATCTACCACGAGGAAGTGCCCACTTGGCTGGACTGGATTGAGGGAATGCTCTTTACGGACAAGGGCCTCTATATGGTCCGCAGCTTCGAGACCGGCTGGCAGCAGATTTACTTCCTCAGCTACGAGGGCCAGCTCAAACGCCTCACCGACGGCCCCAACTGGCGCATCCAGCTACTGAGGGCCGAAAAGGACGGTACGGTCTATGTCCTCGCCGAAAGGGATTCCCACGTCCGCACGGGTCTGTACAAAGTCTCTCCGAAGGGGGTGATATCGGCCCTGACCGATCCTTCGATGTACGTCATGGAAGTCTCCTTTGCCCCTGACGGAAAGCATTTTATCGCATTTGCCTCCAACCTGAAGACGCCCTGGGAGGTTCGGATGTACAACCTCAAGGGCGCATCCGAGCTCATCGCCAGCCAGGGCAGCTACGAAGGTCCCACCGGAGAACTGGTTTCCATTACAACCCCCGACGGTCTGGAGCTTCCGGGCGTCATCTACTACCCCGACGGCTTCGATCCGGCCCAAAAGTACCCCGTACACGTGGACATCTACGGCGGCCCGGATACGCCCCAGGTGTTTGACCGCTGGTCGCACCCCGGCCGATACGGCTGGTATGCCCGTAACGGTATCATAGAACTGATTGCTGATTGCCGTGCGGCTGGTCACAATGGCCGAAAAGGCCTGGATGCAATTTACAAGCAGCTGAGTACCATCGAGATAGATGATTTTGTGGAGTGGGCCAAGTGGCTGCAGAGCCTGCCTTACGTAAAGGCCGACAAGATTGGCGTGGAAGGTTTCAGCTTCGGCGGAACCATGACTACGCTGCTGGTGGCCAACGCCTCCGAGTACTTCCACTACGGCATTGCCGGCGGCGGCGTGTACGACTGGATGCTCTACGACACCCACTACACGGAGCGCTTCATGAGTACGCCCGAGGACAATCCGGAGGGCTATGAAAAGACGGCCGTCATCCACCGTGTGGGGAATTATCCCGCCAAGGAAGGAAGGGCCGATGGCAGTGTGATGCTGAAGATAACCCACGGCACCGGGGACGACAACGTCCACTTCCAGAACACGTTGCAGCTCATTGATGTGCTGCAGAAGCAGGGTGCGGCCTTCGAGCTGATGATCTACCCCGACGGCATGCACGGCTACAGGGGCTATCAGGGCGCTCACTTCCAGGCCGCCAACCAGGCCTTCTGGAAGAAGTATCTGCTGGATTAACAAGTTCAATTCTCTCGGCCCGGGGACGGTTGTGTGACTTCTCTTCTGGTCCGCAGCGTCCCCGGTCCGTGGGGTTATGTGTCGCTGGTCCGGAGAAGTACTGTCGCAGGTCCGTGTGTTATGTGTCGCAGGTCCGTGAAATGGGTCGGGACCGGGGACGGGAATGTGGAACTGTTGGCCTGTAGTGTCGCAGGTCCCTGGGGAAAGTGCGGACCGGGGACGGAAAGGAGGAGGACCGGGGACGAAAAGTTCGCGGACCGGGGACGGAAAGGAAAAGCCGGGGCGAGAAAGGAGGGGCGGGGGGCCTTGCAGGAATAGGGGATTTTGGCTACCTTTGAGGCATGGAAAGTGAGTATATCTGGGATCCGCTGAGGAAAAAGAGCGTCCGGAACACCCCTGAGGAGGCGGTGCGGCAGTGGTTTATTTCCGTGCTGCACGAGGGCATGAAGGTGCCGGAGCATATGATGGGCAGTGAGGTGGCGCTCAGGCACGGGGCCAAGGAGTACAGGGCCGATATCGTGGTGTACAACCGGGAAGCCGGTCCGGTGATGGTGGTGGAGTGCAAGAGGCCGGAGGTGGAGCTGGACCAGGAGGTGGTGGATCAGGCACTGAGATATAACAATGAATTGAATGTAAACTACATAGCTGTCACCAACGGCCTCAAGACGTTCATCTTTGAGCGGCAGGCCGATGGGTGGCAGTTTATGGAAAAAGCCCCGATGTGGGAGGAGATGTTGTGCAGACATTAGCAGAACAATATCTGACTCATCCGGTTTTCCAACTGGTGAGTGATACGGCCGGGGAACTGGGCGTAAGGGCCTTCGTGATAGGGGGCTACGTGCGGGATTGTTTCCTGGGCAAGCCCAATGATGACATAGACATAGTGGTGGAGGGAAGCGGCATCCGCCTGGCCGAGGCCGTGGCCAAAAAGTGCCACGCCCGCGTGAGCGTGTTCCGGAATTTCGGAACGGCGATGCTCAAATACCGCGGAATGGAGGTGGAGTTTGTGGGAGCCCGGAAGGAAAGCTACAACCGGGATTCCAGGAAGCCGATAGTGGAGGACGGCACGCTGGAGGAAGACCAGCTGAGGAGAGACTTCACCATCAACGCCATGGCCTTCAGCCTCAATCCGGAGGACTACGGCGCCCTGGTGGATCCTTTCGGCGGCATCCGGGACCTGGCGGCCGGCATCATCAGAACCCCTCTGGAGCCGGAACAGACCTATTCCGACGACCCTCTCAGAATGCTCCGGGCCATCCGTTTTGCCGCGCGCCTGAGCACGGAGGAGCATCCCTTCACCATCGTACCGGATAGCCTGGCCGCCATGAAGGCCATGGCCGACAGGCTGCAGATCCTGAGCCGGGAAAGGATAGTGGAAGAGCTGGACAAGATGCTGATGACGGCCCATCCGGCCATGGCCTTCGAGCTGATGGAGCAGACCGGCCTCCTGCAACACTTCCTGCCGGAACTGAGCCGCCTGAAGGGCGTGGAAACGGTGGACGGCAAAGGCCACAAGGAGAACTTTACGCATACCCTGCAGGTGGTTCAGAACGTAATCCTGTTTGAAAAGGAAGAGGGGAGGGAACCCAATCTCTGGCTGCACTGGGCGGCCCTTCTGCACGATATCGGAAAGCCCGTCAGCAAGCGCTACGCTCCCGGCCAGGGCTGGACGTTCCACGGCCACGAGGTGGTGGGCGCCCGCATGGTACCGGAGATTTTCCAGAAGCTGAAGATGCCCCTCAATGAGAAGATGAAATATGTCCAGAAGCTGGTGAGCCTGCACCTGAGGCCCATCGCGCTGGTGGACGACGAGGTGACGGACAGCGCCGTGCGCCGCCTGCTGTTCGACGCCGGGGAGGACATAGACGACCTGATGCTGCTGTGCAATGCAGACATCACCTCCAAGAACCCCGCCAAGGTGGCGCGCCTCCGCCGCAACTTCGAGTTGGTGAAGGCGAAGATGGCCGAGGTGGAAGCCAAGGACGAAATCCGCAACTGGAAGAATCCCATCACGGGAGACTATATTATGAAGGTCTTCGGCCTGGAGCCCTGCAATACCATCGGCCAGTTAAAGGAAATGGTAAAAGATGCCGTCCTGGACGGAAAGATTCCCTACACCTTCGAGGCGGCCGATGCCTATATGCGGGAAAAGGCGGCCGAGATGGGACTGGAAGCCCATGATTGACAAGTACATCGCCTATATCCGGGACATCCGGCGGTATTCCCCCCGGACTCAGACGCTGTATGCTGATGCCTTGAACGACTTCAGCGCCTGGTGCGGAGGAGAGCCGGACCTGATTCCCTCCCGCCTGAGGGAATACGAGGCCCATTTGATAGAAAGGGGCCTGAAGCCCCGCACCGTGCACCTTCATATGAGCGCCCTCAGCGGCTACTGCAATTTCCTCATCAAGGAAGGGCAGCTGAAGTCCAATCCCGTGCGCGGCATCAAGCGCCCCAAGATGGAAAAGCGCCTGCCGGAGTACTATACGGAAAAGTCGATGGAAGAGTACCTGCAGGCATCGGCCCATGCGGCAGGGGAGGAGGAACTCACTATCCTTCAGAGTCTTAAGCCTTCCGACAAGCTGGCCTCCGAGCTTTACAACCGCCGCCTCAGGCGCCTTATCGTGAGTTTGTTGTACACCACCGGCATCCGCCGGGCAGAGCTGATCGGCCTGCAGCGCAATAGTGTGGATACGGGCCGAAAGACCCTTCGGGTGAAGGGCAAGGGAGATAAAATGCGAGAAATTCCCCTCATCCCTTCCATTCTTGAAGAAATTTCACTATATTTACAAGCAGCTAGTTCGATGGTAGGGGTTGGTTCGCCTCAAAGCCCCCTCCTCACAACGGAAAAGGGTGCCCCCCTGTATCCGGAGTTGGTGGACCGGGCAGTGAAAACGGAACTGGACGGCTACGGCATCACCGGGAGGAAATCCCCCCACGTGCTCAGGCACTCGCTGGCCACCGCCCTCTTGGACGAAGGAGCAGACCTGAACGCCATCAAAGAGATGCTGGGCCATTCCAGCCTCGCGGCCACCGAGGTGTACACCCACA